>JAABUP010001171.1_pt1 | contig 55399 bp, 73 predicted proteins | sample 5559201 | NCBI WGS metagenome assembly JAABUP01 (sample SAMN10711887, study PRJNA513373) | rock metagenome | isolation source: Antarctica rocks | place: Antarctica | reverse complement strand
GAATACTGGTCGAGAAGGAAATGCATTTCCTGCTGCTGGAGACAGGCAGGTGACCACGGTCTTATCAAAGTTTTCCAGACAGCAACAGCATGTCAGTTGAGCCTGACAGAATGTTTGAGGCAAGAATGGATGAGGCAGGCATTCATGAACATCAATCAAGACACACCCTGACAGGCTGGTAGCGGTTGGAGGTGAAGTACTCGGTGACCAGACCAATGATGAGGCCTCCCCACAGTCCAGTGCAGACACAGAAGAAGAGGTGCCAGTTCTTGACAACACGGCCCTTGTCCTCGGTGAAGATTCCAGTGAACTCAGCAGGCAGAGCGCACAGGCTCACAGCTAGCACAGCCTGCATGCACAAAGGAGGATGGGATCAAGACAATGTGCAAGGGGCTGCTCATGCCGCTTTGCAAGGGTCAGTCATATAAGCTGCAAGGGTCAGTCACATCAGCAGCCAAATAGCAGAAGTGGATGGTGTCAACAGGGCTCCAAACGCGTTGCTTGGGACAAGAGAAATGACCATGTACAGAATGACATTGTGCAATACACCATAAGATACACCATGTTGCACATGCAAGCCAATTGTCACTTGTCAAAAGATAGCAGCTACTGACACAAGGCAGCAATGGAGGGCAAGTGATCAGCGTTGTCACAAAACAGTCACTGCCAGCACCAGCTACATGGAAGGAAGTTGGATCAATGCATGGAGAAGGCTCACAGGTGTGGCAAGGACGGTTGAGATGACCAGCTGCATCTTGAGAGTGGACTCAATCTCATGGATGCCTCTGGCAGGCTTCAGATCAGTGGCGATCAGAGTGGTCAGCAGGCAGACCAGGATTCCGACAGCTGAGATGAGCAGAGGGTAGCACATGGCTACGTACACGTGCTCAGTGCCCAGAGTGGAGACCGAGGAGATGACCAGAGCTGCACAGGTGGCCTCAGCAAAGGAGCCGAAGAGGTCAGCACCCATACCAGCAATGTCGCCCACATTGTCGCCCACATTGTCTGCAGCACAAGTGTACATTGAGGAGCCAAGCGTTGTGCAGCTGATGCATGATGAGAGTGTGCAATGTTGCCGATGTTGTCTGCAGCACATGTGCACAGTGAGTTGCCAAGTGTTGTGCAGCAGCCACATGGCAACAGATGCATGTTGAGAGTGGGAAGTAACATGTGCACGGTGTAACATGTGCACGGTGTAACGCGTGCACGGTGAGGTGTGCAGCAGATGCATTCCTGCAGCAGATGCATGTGTAGAGTGTGCAATGCCTGACCCACATCGCAAACCTGACAGCAAGTCCAAAATATGATGGCCTGATGCCACAGAACAGATCAAACTCCTGCAATCTTTACAAGGGCTGTAATACACGCTGAACCCTATGTTTCTGCTGGCATGCAGACTCCGACACGATGATGCATGTAGTCCAGCATACGCACCTCTACACAAGGCAAGGCACAAAGGCAAGGCTGTCCAGTATGCACGTAAGGCACAAAGCAGTCTGGGAACCACCAACAAAGATCTCAGAAGCAGATGATGCCAATGCTCAGGCATTCTGAGTTGACACATCAGCGGTCATCTAAATGACAGCTTGTTTTGGTGCATTGGCTTACCAGCAATGGTGGCAGGGTTACGTGGGTCATCCTCAGGAATGTCCTTCTCAATCTTGCCCACAAGGTCAGCACCCACATCAGCAGCCTTGGTGTAGATTCCACCACCGACACGTCCAAACAGAGCAATGGAGGATCCACCCAGACCGTAGCCTGTGATGGCCTCGTATAGACCGTGCCAGTCATCGCCAAAGACCTGCAAATGTGGTACATGTCTGCATGTTTCAAGAATTTGGTTTTTGCACACCTGTGAATTGTGCATTGCACAATGCATTTCTGAGGCTTGGAAGTCAACTTGCATGACACTGATACACCTAACCATTACTATATCTAATCAGGAGGTTGTTATCTCATGTTGCTACCATCCCATTAATGGCGGAGACGGTCTGACTTTATGCAGCAGAGATACCACAATTGTGAACTGAGAGTGAGCAGTGCCACACAAAGGCGCTGAATTTTGACATGAAGATGTGGTTCATTGCGTTGCAGACAGCTTTTGCCAAAAAGGTGCTGTTATTTTAACAGTGGAAATGTCAATCATGCACTGCAAATTGGATGCTAAGCAAGCAAAGTTCACCTTCTTGTATGCCATGATTGTCAAGAAGACAACAAGGAGACCATTGCCTGCCAGCAGGAAACCCATGACTGCCCCAGAGCGGAAAGCTGCAATGGGAAATGCCAAAAGTCAATATTCGGATTGGTAGTCAGCCACTGATAGTCAGCCACTGCAGGCAGAATGCATGCCATTAGTGGGTGAGCAAAAAATTGTTAGACGTACCGCACATGAAAGCAGGGGCAATGCCCTTTCTGGCCTCCAGAGCAGTACGTGCGTTGGCGTACACTGCAATCTTCATGCCGAAGAAGCCTGAAGCAATTGAGGTGACAGCTCCCAAAAGGAAAGCAATGGTCGAGAAAGCGCCATTGTAGATGGCTGGAGCGTGGCGGTGCCCCTGTGCGTCTACGATCCAGTCCCTGCTGAACCCGTCTTGAGAACTCAACAGAACAAAGATAACGACGGACATGAGAGCCTGCGCAAAGACGTCGCATGTCAGCTCCCTTCAAGAGTGTCCACGCAGCAGCCGTCACCACCTGATACGCACCATAAACACTCCCATGTACTTGTACTCGGTGATGAGGAAGGATGTAGCTCCCTCACTGATGGCATCCTGAAGATCGGCCGCCTTCTGCACGATCTGCACAACCCAACAAGCCTTGATACTCAAAACACAGATGCCTCGAAGGTGTAAGGGCTCAGGGCTCAACAAGCAGCAGTTGAAAAACACATGCATATGTACCTCATCCTCGCCTCGCTGCTCCTCCTCTAGCAGGTACTCACGACCGTTCTCGGTGCGAAGACCATGGTGTCCGTTGCCAACCTTTATGGCAGAAACCCGGTACCACAACCAGATCCCGAAAGCGATGGAAAGCAAAGCAGACACAGGGATCAGGATGGTTGGTACTGCCGATGAAAAGACCGTGTGTACGCTGTGTAAGTGCGACTCCATCTTGATGCGCAAGGTACGATCCGGCTGCTGTGTCCTGCTGTTGCAGTGGCAACTCTAGGGAATTTACATTTTGCCATAGAATCTATTCCCCGAGATATGGGAAATGTCATGCAAACGTGCATCAGTAAGAATGTTATCACGTTGGCGATGACGTGTCGTCCAGGTGAGTCACGCGTTCATGCCCCAATCAGAAATTGTGCCACAGTGTTGGTTCATCAATAGGCAGCTTCATGACAGCAGCACTTCGCTAATTATAGAGCTGAATACAGGTCATGCAGTCAAAACAGCTTGTTGTACGCAACAGCCATGCAAGATAGTCAATGTGACGCAGCAGTGTGGCAGCAATGATCAACAGGCATTTCATCAGATGCGTACTGATCAGATGCTTAAAACGCTTGCTGCATGCTGAATGATTGCCACTGCAAGTAAGCCTATTCACAAGTGTCAATGCTTTGGCTCAACATAATACATCCGATGATCGTCAAAACTGCAGCCAGCTGCCCGTGTCATCACAACCTGCTTTGCGAATATGTCACAAGGATGAACAGTACGAGTGTCCAACGCTGGCAATCATCACACACTTTGCTGACATTGCCCACAGGATGAGAGCTGCATATTTGAGTCAGATATGCTGCCAGCAAGGGAACCAGGCCTAGGGCAAAGGTTCCTGAACATTTCCGAGACGATTTAGATGCAAATACGCATCTGTGCCATATCCCTCCATGGAAATGATCTGCAGGTCTCCTCCAAAGTATCTGGCATACAGCCTACTCAGAGGCAGTCCATATCCATATCCTGCCAAAACTGCTGGACCATCAGCATCACCAGAGTCCTCCATATCGTCTAAGGGAGAAAGAGCTGTACTATACAAGTATGTCCATATTTTGGGAAGCCCACTTCTGGGAATGCCGCCTCCCTCATCACTCACCTACACCACAAGAAGAACAGTGCTCAAGAGGCACCTGTTGTTATGAGACAGGTGCTACAGGTAAGGTGCGTGACTTTACATGCAATTCAACATAGTGGCAGTTGCAATGACAAGCAAATGCCCTTGAAACTGTGTGCAGCCAAAGAATGCTATCACACATGACAAAGAGTGGTGGCAGCTTGGAAATTTTAGGCATGTCATACTGAACGATTCCAGATTTTGTGCTGAAGACAATTGCATGCCTTTTGCCTGGTGTGAGCATCCTATTTACAATGGTGATTGTACGACCTTGGCTTGAGACAAAACAGCAGTGTACCTTGATGGTGATGTCTTCTTCACCTTCAGCAACAACAAGCCTGATTGGTGGTGGCTCATCATCTGAGTCATCATATTTGTCATTGACAGCTCTGAGGGAGTTCTTGACAAGCTCAAAGGTCATGTGGTGTAGATGGCTGGGCACATATGGGAATGTGAAGTTGGGGTCGCCGTATATGTTAACCTCTGGCGCAGATGCATACTCGCGCATACATATAGAGCGTGCATCCATCACTGCGTCCCCGACAACTTGGGAAGGACAGCACTTAGTAGCGATCATGCCTGCACAAGAGACTGCGTGCTCAGCCTGCTGCGACAAGCCACATGCATTAGCAAGTTTGTGATGACAAACTTGCATGTAATGCCTGCAGCCTGACCATTCCAGACCTTGATGGCCAGAGACAGAACATCTGTGCTGGGCGTTGAGTGCAAAAGCAGGCAGCATGCTTGACAGTCAACTACAGTGCACAACTGTCAGATGCAGCATGATAAAATGCATGCCAGCCACATGCAGTACGAGTCATATAGGCAACAGTCGATCACGACTTTGCACTTGTGAGCCATGTATGTAAGAGTACATTGCAGGCCTGTGGCCATGCAGTTGTTGCCAGATACAAGTCACTCACCAATGTAGTTATCCTTTTCAGGTTCATGCAAAGCAATGTGCTGCCCAATGAGAATACGTATGCCAATGCGACTCAGGTAGAAGCCATCCAGAAATTGGTGAATCTCTGGCAGCTCTAGCAAGCCTACACCCTCCTGCAGTTCTTTCTTGAGCTCTGCAACTCCCATAGCCATGACAGGCACCACATGCCTATGCCTGTGGTAGATGTGCCGCAGCAGGTCTGTGAACTTCTGCTCGTCATTGTTGTCTTTGATGGCAGGAAACTCCCTGAGATCCTTGAAAGACTCCACATACCAGTCCCTGACCTGGAAATAGTGGCTTGCTCATTAGCTTTTATCATGAGTCCAGACAACCTGAAGGTCATGTAAATGACAAGGCTCTTTGGCTGACTGAGATAGTGCCTACCCTCAGAACTTGTGGCTTTGCTGACAAGCCATAAGGCAAGTTCTCAAGCTCTGCTACTCTGTGCGCAAGTCTGACAGGCAATTCATTGTGCAGAAATTGAGCTGACAGCACTAGCTGGCGTTTGATTGGATTAGCGCCAAAGTCAAGCATGTATCGCAAGCTGACTCCTGTCTGTTTCCGGATCGCGGAACTGAAGATGTCATCTACGAGTTCCCTTGGTACAGAGTCGGATAGCTTGACTTGTTTGGTTGCAGCAAGAGCACTACGCACCACGGCACTTGCGAACCTAAATCCCATGAGGTGAAAATGCTCCTGTCAATGCTTGTGGCCACAGTTGCTGCTGCGCCATGCCTAGCAGATGTCTAACTTCAGCATGGTAGATCAGATCGCTTCACTTCAAGTCTCAATACATATCGTGTTGTGCAGCGTCCGATGCACGCAACGACAACGCAATCTCACAACGCCAACGCAAAACTCACGTATTCCCTGTCGGAACACAGCCGGGCTCAGTTCAGTCGTTACAGCCTAGCTGGACAGTATCCCAATTTCTCATTGCCAGGCTGGACACGTGAGTCGGAGGTGAGCTGGCGGCAACATGAAGGCTGCTGCGGTTTGAATGCTGCAAGCTGTACACCAACTCACTAAAGTGAGCTGCGTGCCGATTTGAGGTGCTCGAAGACGGTAGCTTGCAGTCGACTCAGTCATGGCGCCCGTCAGTGCTCTTGCACCGCTTCTCAAGCACGCTACAACCCTTGTGGAAGGTGCAATAGTCAAGGCCGCCGACGAGTCTATCATAGACGACGTGCAACAGCTCAAGTCAGTCGCTTTTGCAATCACATCAGCAGGCCGGCATAACAGAGACTTGTCAAGTGAAGAAAGAACAGCAGTGTGGGATGTGGTGAGCCAAATCTGGGTGAGTTGGGAGGCTGTTGCCGAGCCTTGGCAGACTGTACTGCAACATGTACAGTTCTTGATTGTCCTTCCCTGCTGCTATCTGCATTCACAGTAGGAGATTGTGTGAACAGTAAGCGTTGACTGTGTGCAGAACGCCTGTGTCGACGCTGCCAATGCCCCTTATGATGCTGCTACCAAGGAAGCCTTCCTGCAGATGCGGCAGATTGCCAGGTGCAGTAGACAAGCTCTGAGTGCAGCAGCTGCATGCACACTTGACACTGTTCAAGCACATCAGCAGTCTGCTTCTTACATAGATGCGAAAGCACTGCATGACATTGCTTGTCTGCAGTGATCTCATCAGTCTTGCAAAGGATGACACAGCATCAGATGAAGAGCGCCTTTGCAAGTGCCAATTTTTCCACAAGGTCTGGCTTTGGCACTGATAGTCCAACCCTGAGAGTACACTGCAAAGCAACATAGCACTCGAGTTTGCCTATCTGTGTGATGCAGACTGGCAAGCTCTGGTCACAACTGAAAGACTATGAGACAGCTGAGAGCTTGTATGCCAGAGCCATGGAATACACCCAATTTCTACTAGAGGTGTGCAATAACCTTGACAAGTCCCAGGCTTCAAGGGAGGAGTGTGCTCTGGAGCTCTTTGGTCTGTATGTAGACAGGACAGCTGCAGCCTGGCAACTGCAACAGAAGGTAAGGGAACTAGCTGTGCACGCATGCACCTGGATGCACTGCTGATCAGCTGATGACATTATGCTGCTGTGGCCGCTTAACATGATTTGTCTGGCTTGGCCATATGAAGTAGTGCTGTGTCATGGACCACACCAATTGTCCAGCTCACCCACAATGCTGCAAGACTGCATCATTCCTTTCGTTTGCAGGCTTTGGCCAGCAACCTTCTAGGCCGCGCCAAAGACTTGGCAAGCAATGAAGACCTGAGCTCAGACGTGAGCTTTCAACTGAGCCTGGCACTGGCCAGCGAACAGATCAAACGTGCTGAGCAACTGCTGAGCACACCAGAAGCAGAAGGGAATGCTGATGCTGGTGAAGCTGTAGGCTTGCTGAACACAGCAAATGAGGTCATTGCGAATTTGAGTGCTGAGGATAATGATCCGGCAACTGAGTCCAAGGAAGCAGCAGCCAATCAGATGCAGGCACAGGTGCCTCTTGCTGAGCATCATCTCCTGCACTGTTCATGCATGTGGTTGACACGTCTGCTGCTGGCTGCACTGCCAATTGCTGTGCAGCACCATGCAGCAGGGACAAGCATGGCAATGGTAGTATGGCGCATGATGCAAACATGTGATGCACAGAATGCTGACTGCACTGCAAATGCAACCTGAGAATCATGTGTGAGTGAGGAGAGTCATGGCATTATCCACATTGCACGCAAGCGCTTGAATGAATCAGTACAGCCAGTCATTGATACAACTGCAGGTGTACAATCTGCTTGCCTGGGCATACCTGGAAGCCGGTGACAAGCCAAGCCTTGCCATGAATTGTATCCACAGCGTCAGGAGGCTGCCAGCTGAGCATAGTAATCAATCAGTCATCTCCTTCTTGGCTATGAAAGCCCTGTGTCAGCTGGACAAGCCCCATGAAGCCGAAACTGAGCTGCTAAATTTGGTGTCCAGCACGAATGTATCCTTGAGCATGTGTTTGGGGTCTATCAAGATTATGCTCACAACGGCGGCAGCTCAGACGCAGACTGACTCTAAAAATGGCAGCCAGACTGGCCTGGCTGGCATCAAGTCTGCAGTGAGCTTGATTCAGGAGCGGTTTGGAGAGCAGCCAGAGGTGCCTGTTCAGCTGGTCCGCCTGATGCTAGCGCAAGAAGTGGTAAGATGTTAAAGCAGTCTGCAAGCACATCAGCTGTCTCAGTCATGTAAGGCTGAATCTGGCTGCTGTTGAGACCAACCAAACTGGCTTGTTGATGCAGCAGCTGCTCATGCATGCATCAAGTGTCAAGACATATGCAGCCTTTGAGTGGCCAGTCATATGATATAGTGCATAAAGCTATTCAATGCTTTAATGGTCAGCCTGAGACAGTGTCGCTATTGTGTTCAATGCATGCCAGCAAATTTTTGATTGGAATGTGCAGGTCACTGCAGAAGCCGAACAGATGGCCCTGGAGATATGCGCAGCAGAAACCACTGTGGAGATGCTGACAAAGGTGAGAAAGTCTGTTGCCCTGCAATTTGCATCACCACGTTTTATACTTGGCAGGCTTTGATGTCTGGCATACTGAGTGCAAATTGCATTCGCTCAAGAGGTGCGTGTCCCAGGGTAAGACACATGTTGACTGAATGAACAACTGAATGCACGATGAATGAACGCGTGAGTGAGTGAGTGAGTGAGTGAGTGAGTGAGTGAGTGAGTAGGTTGGTGGGTGGGTGGGTGGGTGAGTGAGTGTTTGCCGTATCGTCGACATGTGTCACTTGTGCCAGATACAAAGTTGGACTGGCCTTACCTTCTGGTGCACTTCAGGAAGAAGAGTCCACCCGCAAGCAACAGCTGTTCAACTTGGTGTACAGTCATGCCACCAACCATTTCCAGCAGCGCATTTACGGCTCTGCCAGCCACTTCTTCTCAGCAGCATACATGTACTCTGAAGAGGGCAACAAAGCCAAGACTGCCAGAGTCCTGGCTGTGTGCAATCTTGGCATGAAAGCCTTGGACAGGTGAAGCTAGCACACCTGTTTGGAATCTCTGACATTTCAGACTGTATGGGTGTCAACACGTATACCTTACATGTAGCATAGCAAGTGCCTTGTTCATGTAGAGCGGTAATTGACTTGTGCCTGAATCCACAGCCAGGAGTGCAATGTGGGGAGCCTTCAGGATACTTTCAAGCTGCAGTCAGTAGAAGGGCTAAAGTCAGAGCATGCATGATCATCGCTTGCTTACTGGATAGCATAGTGAAGTTATAGATGGATTCTTGCTTGCTGAACAGCCTGTAAATCACACTTGCTGCTTCCAGCATGACCTTATATGCTGTTTCAGACCCAGTTGCAGCACCAAAAGTGCAAATGAGTGCATGATTTGAGATTTGACCAGGCTGGGCAAAGCACTGCAATCTACACAGGTGTAAGTCAGTCACTGCAGACTCCAATATGGAAACAATGCAGACCTAGTCATCTGACAGTGCAATGTCGTTATGGCATATTGTGTTCTGCAGAGCGCTGGAGTATGTCAACATAGCAGCGCAGACCGAGCCTACCTCTGTATTCAACGCCTTCTTGAGGTTGAAGGTGCACCTGTTACAGAAAGACTGTAGGGCAGCAGCCAATCAGGCTCAAGCCATGATGAAATGTGAAGACTTCACTCACGAGATCTTGAGGGTAACTCCTCAGGCCTCAGATGCCTGCATGTTTTTGCAAAATTGTCGGTACTCAAGCTGCAACACAGCTACAAATAGCAACTGCCCAACATGTGCAGGTAGCAGCTCAGGAAGCCATGGGGGCAGAACAAACTGTTGTGGCCAAACAAGCTTTGCTGCAGCTTTGGGACATGGTTGAGAAAGACTCTGACGGTACCTTCCAACCAGGAGATCAAGCGGTCATTATGTCTAACTTGGTGAAGATCACTCAAGACGACCAATCAGGCAACGGTGAGTTGCGCTATCATCCGCTGGCACGGCAACCAGGTCGCAAAGGCCTGCAAGGTTACAGCGCTGATGTTGTCGTGCAGATGTATCCTTGTATATGGACGAGCTGAGCGCGATATACAAGCAGGGCGCAGACAGACTAGAAGAGGTTGGATATGATGGCTTTTTTGGCGCAGACACAACTGGGAGGTGCTCGCATAACGCCTGCATAACGCCTGCACGGTGTTGCGTGCAATGCCGTTGTTTACTCCGTCGCGGAATGAAAGCGGGCCCACTTCAAATCCGCGACGGATTAAAATGCAGTCATCTGAGTGCGCCTTACCTGTCCTGTCACCAGAAGCCTTTACGTGTAAACTAGTACGTCCTGGCTTGCTCAGCATGTCCTGGGTGGCCCTGTGATCAAAGTGCTGCAGTTGAGATAGATCACTGATTGCCTGAGGCTTCACCAGTTACAGATGCGGCTGTTGCATTTTGTTATGCAGAGCTGCTGCTCTGGAGTGGCTGGCAGCTACCGCTTGGAATGCTGCCATCCAAGGTGGCGAGGCCAAATCGAATCGAGACACTGCAGTGCTGCTATGCTCAGCCGGCAAGTTTTATGCAGCCCACCCAATGCCTGAGACATCCACGATTCAGTACCAGATGGTGCGTTCTGCGACATTGCCTGCTGAAGTTGATTGTGATACACACCTCAGTGCCACAGTATTATAGTCAGCAGTTGGCTGATTCAACAGAAGCTCACAAGCCTTGAAGTGCAGATGTCTTGATGAAATACCAGCTGGTTTGCTTAAGTGGTGTGTCATGCAGATGGCATTCCTTATGTCTGCATCAGCATCGCTGGAGGGTGCTACAAAAGAGAGTAATGACACTGAAGTAGAAGTTTGCTATGGATTGGCCCAGAACATGCTTTTGAGGTATACAGGGGCAGCTCAGGCCCTTGCTGACAGGCGGCAGAGCTTGGCAGAGCCTCCGAGTAAAGCTGAAGACAAGCAACATGTCTACAAGCTGATCATGGTGAGCCATTCGAGATATCTGCAGAGCCATTCACATCAAATGCCCCTGCAGCATGGCTGACTGTTGCATACCTGCTGGCAATCAAAGACCCTGTCATGCACACATGGAGTCTGCTATGTTGCACGGTCACTTCATGACCAGATGAGTGCACTGCCAAGTCCTGTCATGGAAGGCAATGACTGTAAACACTCACCAAACGCAGCCTTTCAGAGCTACTCAGACAATACATGTATGCATGCTTGATACTGTGAAAGAGCCTGTTTGACCCTGCTTTTGCTGTCTGGAACCTCACAACAAAGATGTCAAAGATGCATTCTGAACTGTTGTCTGCACACTTATCCCAGGTATGTACAGTGTTTCAGCATGCTATGTCAAAAGTGATGTTTCAGTACCTACCAAGTGCCCATAGAGGGTTGATGTATGCAAATGTCAGCAAGACGGACAAGCTCCTTCTGTGTGCGTCGGCAGGAGTTTGAGCTGGCGGTTCAAATCAAGGACGTGGGTTGTCAGCATGCTGTACTGCAGCATTGCAGAGAGGCCCCCAACTTTTCTGCAGAGAGCATGCTCAAGCTGGCCTACTTTAGCAAGGCAGCCCTGAACAGCAACTCAGATGTCACCAGACTGGCTCTGCAGGCAGCAATCCAGCTGCTCCTGTCCAAGGGACATGCTGTGCCGCATGACCAGGTTGCACAGGTAGTCATGCACGATACACTTTTGATGTACCAGGGCGCAACTTGCAAGATACGTATGCGTCACATGACATATGATGCAAGTTGCTGGCAAGATGACTGATTGATGGGATGGGTCCCCTGTTGCACAAACTTCAGAAGCTGCACCAGATGTCATAAATACTTGTAGTGGTACAAAGCTGCAGAAATTTCCTGTTTTCGGTAATGCACACTCACTCTGATGTCCAAATCCTGACTACGTCATGCTGGGCCTTGCACCATCTTGTGCTGCCACCTGCCATGACTAATGTGTTCTGCATGTGTCAGCAGGCCCTGCTCGCCAGGTTTCTGGCAAGCTGGGTAAAGCCTCTGCTGTTACTTAGTTCGTGCATCGTCTAAGATGGCTGTCTCTGGAGTGCCACTAAATATCACAGGTAACGTATGTGCCATCTATAGCTGCACAGCCTTTCTTGCCATGCAGACCTTGCGTACCCTGCTGGAGCTGAGTCCCACAGATGAGGACAAATTCAAGTTGTACCAACAAGCCAAGGAGCTGCTAGCTGGCCTCCCTGGCAGTGCATACCCTGACAGAGAGTTACAGTGGCTGGTCAGTACATGCTGGAACCGAGGCGCCCATCAGGCCAAGTTTCTGCGCTGCGAAGCTGCTGAGCGGTACATGAGACTTGCATTGGGACTGCTGGAACAGTGTCACAGTCTGTCAGGGCGCAAACAGGTAGGGGTCATTCATCCTTTCTTGCAATGCTTTGGCAAAGCAGCAATTCGGTGCATTCACTAGGCAGCAGCTGCTGCTGACACAGAGCCTTCATTGCAGTCACAGAGTGTTCACGGTCCACGCATGTGGTGAAGGACACACTGAGGTGCCCATTTGTATGTTCTCACAACACTGCAAACAGAGTCCCCCACCATCTTGTCTGCCAGGGCAGTTTTGCCACTGCTGAGTTTAGCGAAGTCTGCTTGTTTTTGTTGCATAGCCAAACCAGCAGGACAGCTCAGTACTACCGCATTGCTGCATTGATAGGCACGCACATACGCTGTGTGTTGCTTCAGTACATTGCTGCTGGCAGTCTTGCTGCAACGTCACAGCAACCTTTGTGCCGCAAGTGCGACATTGACGCATGTCTCTAGACCCCACATATGTCTTCTTAATAGCTTGCTTATTTGCTTTGGGAGCGCTTGCTGGAAATGCCACATTGTGAAGTGGTCTGTTGCAGGTGATGGTGGATGAGTTGAACAAGGTTGTGCAAAGAAGAGCAGGCCAAGCTGAAACAGGCGCGCCCTCAACCAGCAGTCCCAAAGAGCGCAAACGCAAGCGTAACGATGAAGCTGAAGTGACAACAAACATTTCTCTGGCAGCTTTGAAAGAAGCCCCTGAATAGGCTGCATGAGCTGAGCACCATTGCATGTGGCCCAGTGCACCTCAATACTCCACCATCAGATCTAGATAGTGCGTGATGAAATGCGCCACAGGTGTACCATAAACAGTGTCTTCTCCTGCATTTGTGCCTGATGTCGCCATCACCTGGCCCTGCTGATGACACGGCACAGACTTTTATGCTTTTTCAGCAAAACGTTACTGACGTGTGTTCACGACATCAATGCCTTGCCAGATGCTATAAATCGCAATCCCATCGTTTTGAGCATGTCCAAGTGTTGGCCTTTCAGATGGCACAAGCTTCTTCAGAATCCTAGACACTGCTCGATTGAAGAAATTGGCACCAAAGCTTCTGTTCAATACATCGTTGTCAGCTGCCTTAAATAACTGATATTTGCAAGCCACATAGTCGGTTTCGTAGTACCCATACGAGCGACTTCACTCTGCCTGTGTTCAAGCTCGACGCTGTGCATTCGAGAGATCAGTACAAAAGGCAGTGCTTTCTGCTGTGTAGCCTAGAGCCTGCTGCCAGAGCCTTCGCGCAGGACAGCCTCATTGCTTTCTAGCGCGTGTGCGATCCTGTCACCGACTGCAGTACCCATAGCACACCACTGTCATGGCAGATGTAAACATGAAAACGGACTCTGCTGGTGCTCAAGGTCAGTCTGCAAATGGCGCTGGAGCGTCCGGGGGACCTCACAACGCGCAGTCCACGCCTCTTGAGGTGACTATTGTCACTGTCAATGTATATTCTCACTAACGTGAAATATCAGTGTGCAAAGTAAACACTCACTGCTATTCATACTTTGTGCAGCTGAGTCACCTGTCTGACATGCCTGCAGGCAGGGAAGGCGGAGAAGATAGCATTGAACACACACGCAGCTCTAAACACAGCAGCTATGCCTGTGCGTCAATATTTGGAAGCAACGGTCGTGCCAATACTAATGCAAGGCTTGGGTCAGGTTGTCAGAGAGCGTCCAAGCGACCCAGTGGAATACTTAGCAGCATACTTGCTGAAGCATAATCCGCAACAACAGCAAGCAGCTGCAACCTCACAGGCACCAAAAGCATCGTGAATACACTGTGTGTATGTTATGTGTAGTCTTTGTAGATCTAGATACTTCGGCAGCAGCTTGCTGATGGTTCTGCGCTGTTTTGCTACACCGGTAGTTGTAGATCTGTCCTGCGCAATAGCAGAGGAGATAACACTGCTTTACTAATACATGAAAGAATTGGTCAATATGTCTGTTGCTTAGACACAGCGGCAGAGCCTTCATGACAAATAAGCCCTTTGTTGAGTAGTGCAACTTCATCTGCGCCCCTTGTGTGCTGCTAGTATCAAATAGCAATGCAGCACATCAGGCTTGTCAACTAGGTCTTTTGGCTGAGTCTTGGACAGGTCACTTGAGCCAGTTGCTGTTTGCACTACTTCAGTGCAAGATGCAGGGTTGTCATTTGGTTCTGTGCTGGCACTTCCATATGAGTCTGTACTGCCGCTTTGCTGACTGGCTGCAGTGCCAGTCCCTGCACTTGCTGCAGAGCTGACGCCTGCACTGGCTGTGTGTGTGGCATTGTTGACAGATGCTGCTCCACTCTGCACACTGGTGACGGCGGCAGTTCCTGAGCTTGAGGTTTTACTGGTTGATGTGGAGTTCACATCGCTTTGAGTGGCTGCTTTCAGGCCTCCCAATGCAACCCCAGTGGTGTTGCCCCCCAGTACTTGATGTCCACTCTTATCTGTACCCCATACAGCAGGTGATACATCGTTGAAGGGATCACAATTTGCTTAGTCTGATCACACACAATGCATGACATTACACAGACATTTGGGAGCCATTGGGGTCGTATGTGAGGCACAATATACTAAATCAGCACAGGATTGCAGACCCTAGCAAGAGGCAATCAAGCATTGCTGATTCATTGCATCAAGTTGGCTGTATGGAGCAATGAGGTGCTGCAATCGGCACTGACCTGTCACTGTTGATGTGGAAGCTGTTGAACCAGCTGTTGGGATTGCACATGCTGTCATGAGACAACTTGCATTGTTGAGGCCTGCTGCTTGAGATATGGCAACTGTTGTTGCATTGGTATGTGAGCCTGTTGCTTGGTCAGTCTTAGCAGTAGAGGCTATGCCAAGGGAGACGTCATAAGCTAGGACATCACCAACTGCTAGGTGTGTCTCTACACTGTTAAGCTGTGTGTCTCGGAGCCTCCTGCCTGCGTTACGATGCCACGTGCAATTAAGAGCATTTACCGCTCGTAATTATAACGCCTGTAAGCAAAGCTAACATTTTGTACCTGAAGCGTTTGCACCCAAGCAGATCGGCAAAAGTATGAGACACCAGAAGAAAGCACCGCATCGGATATGCATATGCATGTGCATATGATGTGCAAGTGACGCTTCACCACACCTAAATCAAGCTAGCAAGCGTTACGCAATGCATCAGGCATGGAGCACAGTGCCAATGCAAGAGCAACTGCAGACTAGCAAGATGGTTGGGAGACATCTCATATGGTTCATCGCTGTGTCGAGGTTCGTTATGCAAGCTCTCCTGGAACAAACGAAATTGTCCAATTCGCTTGGACTGGCCGGCAGAATTTAAATCCAAAAGTTGCAAGTTGCACTGCAACTGTTGCAGTGCAGGTCGATCACAACTTGCTGCTGAGAACAAAATTCTGAGATCAAATCAACAGACCCGAGCAACCCGGCCGAACACAGGCTTGTATGCAGACCCCGAACAACCACTGCTTCGCACCCTTATCAACCACTTCCGTTTGAGGCTTAGGTGCGCGCTGCCTTGCTAGACTTGCTCGCCTGTACTGTTATGCTGCGCCCCTCATTCTGGCACAATCGCACGCAACTTATGTCTACTGACCGCAATGCCATCCATGTCACAAGTTAACAGACACCAATCTACACATATGCAGGACATACGCTTTTGTTTGCTGGTCTCGTAAGCAGTATGATGCTGTGTGCAGACATGTCGACCCCTGATATGGTGGACCGTCTCACCATTGACATGTGGGCCAAGATCTTCTCTCACCTTGAAGATCCGAGGCTTGCCTTTGCTCTGAGCGAGGCTACAGAAGAACATGATGAGGGGGCACAAGCTGCTGCATTTAGGCTGAGGCTCGTCTGCAAGAAATTCAAACAAGCTTTTGCTCATCCACACTCTGGTCAGACAAAGTCCCTGTTGTTGCGCAAAGGCCTGCAACAAGAGGACTTGCCATCCCTGCTAGCCTGGGTCTACAGAAGCCATAAGTTATGCAGGCTGGAAGCATTTTGCAACAGCGAGTACACAGAGCTGGTGCTGGCAAAGCTCAGCTATACTGCACAGCTTCAAGTTGTGGACTTGATGAATGTCCGCAAAACCACTGTGTACCTCCTGTCGGCATTTCAGCATGTTTGTATCTGCAAACTACAGGCTGCAGGTAATACAGCTCTGGACCTGTCAGCATTGAAGTCACTAGACAGCTTGAGGTGCCTGAGGTTGGTTAATGGCACTTTTGTCAATGTTCACCTACCAATGTCTGTGCAAAAGATCTGGTTTGATGACGCACACATTACAGCAGCTCAAAGCATCACCATGACAAACAATTTGCGCTCTGTCAGACTTTTTGATAGCTATGTTGAAGGGCTGCATGCACATGGGCTGTCTGCATGTCAAAAGCTGCAAGAGCTACAATTGTGCAATGCACGTGTACATGCTGAAAATGCTGCAGAAGTTCTCAGAGTCTCTACACATTATCAGGATGTCTGGCCACCAAGCTTGCCTAGGTTGAAGAAGATGTCCTCCCTGTGTCATTTATGAAAATACTCAAGGGTACTCAAAGCTGAATAGCATTTTTGACCTGACACAACTAAAAGAACTGTGTCTAGAATTTGCCCACAGCGTCTTCATTGGAAATGGTCTTGCTAAGCTGAGCAATCTTGAGGTACTGACTCTTCTTTCTGACACACAGAGTGAGTCATGTATTGAGTGTGTTGTAGATTGGCATATGATGAGTGGTTTGCAATGGGTGACATTTGGTCCGGGCAGGTTCAAATTTAGCAGTGAAGTTGGGGGCTTGGCAAAGCTTGACCATCTCGAGCAGGTCGATTTCCAAGATTTTTTCTGCCATGATCACCACACTGTTGATGCGTATGCTGCCCTCATGTTCCAGTTGGCTTTGTGTGCCCCAGATGTTGATGTGGTCATGGAGAAATCAGATGTGGCAAATAGCCAAAACCATAGCCTGCTCACCTTTGACTTGTAATGCAGCAATGTGTGTGTCGGTGCCATCAATATAATGTGCAATGTGTACGATTCAGCTGGTCCTGGACATAGGAGCGTGTGACTGCGATAACTGTGTCTGCAGCAGCTGATCATTATTGCACTGAACTGCCTATTACACACAGCAATGATTATTCATAGACCAAACCATATGCAAAGAGTTGTAGACCCCAGATGACTACTGCAACAGAACCCTCTGAAGTACTTTGCAACAATATGCTCAGTAACATTCAATGATTACTTCATGAATGCAAAGTCTATACATGATCAGCTATGAGTGCTCTTGCTCGCTTGTTTGCGTGATAATGCAAAAGCATGAATGTCAGAAAGCTGACATTCTCCAGATTACATTTTCTTAGTGGTATGAATCCGATGACCAGTTCCAGAAACTGCACTCTTCAGCAAAGCTTAGTAAACTGTCGGGATCAGTGTGTATGTATGAAAGTGTCAATGCAGAATATGTCGGCAGGTTACATTGAAGGAGACCTCTTGAAATTTATAGCTAGGGTTCACAGGTGAACATGATCAAGACCATACAGAGCTTCAGGTAGCCTCCATTGCCCAATTTTTCTGACCCTCACATTGCCACCTCCTAGGCAGCTCAGGCTTTTGTGCATATACCTAATCTGAGACCTTGCCTAGCTATCAGTGTCATCAGCTGCACAGTGCTGAAATCTTTGTGTTTATGTCAGGAGCAATCATTAAAAGGCAACAGAGATGGCAGACAACCGTCAGCACCGCTGCCTGTTGGAATGTCACACATCAACCTGCTTCCGCTGACCCGCAGCCGACTTGCAATTCCCTGCGACTTATAAACAGTATCATTGCGTGAAAAGTGTCATCAGCTTTTCTGTCAGCTGCAGCAATGCTTCATCACTGCCACTTGGGCCCATCAAACTCAGCCCTACAGGACAGCCTTCCACCTTCACGACAGGCAAGCTGACCTGCAAGAACACAAACGCAGGTGCACAACAGCTTCCTTTGCACATCAGACTGTGCGTAGGGGTGCAAAGACACAGCCAAGTGCTCAAGCTGCTGGTGCAATATGAGCATGCTGGACCAGACCTGATCATGACTTTCTAGCATCACATTCATAATTGCCAACACTAGGTCCACAGCTGCTCAGCAGCTGCCTAGATCTTGCCTTCATTGGTAAATAGAGTCATGGTCGATGGACTAGTTCAGACATGCAGGACATGCTCATGGCACAGTGCCTAGCACAGCTATGCAGCTTCAGCTCCAGATCCTGGGTGTCATCACACTCATTTGCACAGGGTTGTCAAAATGGACAATTCGTGCACAGATGCTTGTGGCACAGCATCTAGCCCAGCCATGCATGCTGAGCTTCACAACTTGTGCATCACCAGACTCACTTGCACAGGGATGTCTAAATTGTCACTTCTGGCACAGAAGCTATGGCCCAGCATCAAGCCCAGCTATGCATGCTGAGGTTGGCAACTTGTGCATTACTAGACTCAAAACAGTTATCTCAGTGCCTACATGCTGAGTCAGCTTCTGTACCTGAGGCAGCCCACCCAGGCCAGCTATGCATGTCAGGCTCAGCAGCCTGCTTCTGAATAGGTCCAGCTCTGCTGGGGGTGTGTTGAGGATAGGGGCAGGGCCGGGGGCAGTTGGCAACATCAGCACACCATCTTTGCCTAGCAGCCCATGCAAGTGAGCTGAGATCTGCTTCCGCTTTTCCTGTGCTGCTTGGATCTGCACAGTCGACTCAGGCTGGAACAGCATCAAAGAACAAAGCATATGCCAAAGAAAGGGGAGTATTGAAGAGACATGGGATGAAACACTGCAGATGCCTCCCATGACTTACATGTCTTGAGGTGCGCAGCCTAATGCCACTGTTACACATTTCAAAGCACAGTTGCTACAACACTCTGCTACAAAAATGCACATGAATACAACTCTGCTGCATGCTTTTATTCATTTGGCACGATAATGTAGTGAGCGACAATGCAATACATAGCAGGGGGGGAGGGGAACAGAAGAAGGAGGGGAGGAGAGGGGGCCACGGGTGCCATACAAATCAGTGTGAAGTGATGCGTGAAAACTGACCTCTTCTGGAGTGAGCTTTGACGCCATCTCAAAACGCTCTTTGGTGCCAGGTCCAAATTGGGGTTTGTTGGCTGTTATCCACTCCCCCAACTCCTGCCATATGTCTGCAGCCTGCATGCTGCACACTGTTGTACTATGTGATGAGACAAACGAGTTGTACTACACTTGCTGGCTGCTTCTGCATCACACCGATTGTGTGGTACAACAATCGAGCTGTGTGAAAGTGTCTTGGCAACATTGTACGTTCGCCGCACTGCTGGTTGACTCAGCTATTCTGCGCTGTGGCCATGAGAGTTGCATGATGCACACGCTTCCATGTCTTCTTTGCAAGGCAGACAGGTCTGATGAACAAGGTGACTGTGTCTGTCTGTCCAACCTGTGTGACTCTGAAGACCTGCCACCAGTCTGAAAGTGATCCCATACCCTCCAGACTGGCCACAGTCACCTCCTGGGGCTCCCCTAACAGCCCTGTCATCTCCTGGTGGTGGCCTTGGACCAGCTGCAGCAAACGAAGGTGACAAAATGACAATATTTCAGAAGCAAATCTGGAGCAAGTCCATAAACATAATGATGGGTGGGCAACTAGAGAACAGCAGATGCTTGCCTACCAGGAGATAAACAGACAAATGTGCACATGGACTAGTGAGAACAAAGTCGTGGGGCCCATGGTGTTGGGAAAGGAATTGAGCATGTTTGTCCAACGTCTAATCACATATCAATGTCACATGTAACTGTCACATATAATTGTCACATGTAATTGCCACCTATAACTGTCACACGCAAACAAGAAGGTGCTTCTCTCAACTTGATCAGCCGCTTTATTTGCTCAAAGTAAAACATCACTCAGGGCTCCGGTGCCCAGCAAAATCTGACCACAATCCAGACATGCAGTTGAAGCAGAATGTGCAACATGAAGATATCTTCAAGCTCTTGCCTTGTAGATGGCTTGACTTGTTGCCTTGTCAGAGTGGTCAAAGGCATCAGCAGCAGTGAGCCAGCGTGTGAGAGGAGCATCCTGCTTGGAAGATGGCTCCAGTAGCACTTCACCGACCTTCCTCAAGACTTGTGCATTCCTGGCAAACCAGCCGCCTGCATGTAGTTATTTAATTCCCAAAAAGTACAGGAGTTTCATGGGCTATGCATTTTGCTGTGTACCACCTGCAAGATTGCACATCACAGGCAACTCTCACAATGCAGTCTACATGCCCTTGCAACAGCTACAAATCACAAAGCTGATGGTACAAGCTTCACGCACAGTAGTGGATCTGTATGAAGGTGGTACTGTAGACAGTATGCACAATATGCTCAGCCAGTATGTGGCCTGAGGATTCAGCTAGGCATTGAAATGATGGCTACAAGGTACTCAACGGAGCCAATCAACACCCTTCCAACTTAGCAAAGACAATGAACCAAAGGCAAGAAATCCCTCAACTACTGTAAGAAAGGCCAACATGCTGTTACAAGCAGCATGACACCATGCGTGTGCACCAATTTGTCTGCCAGCGCGTGTGCTGCGTCTCCCTGCAACACTAGCTCATATACATTCACAATGCGCTGCAGTACACAACAATGCATGATTACATGTATCGTAGGACCTTGCCAAAGCGCATGCATTCTCCAATGAGACCCGGCCATGAGTGGGCCGGATTCCCAGCAGCCCACAGTAGCTGGCAGGAACCCGGACGGAACCTCCTGTATCACTTCCCAGACCAATGTCAACAGTGCCATCTGCTGTGGCCACCTGCCATGCATGTGTTAGCTGTCATCACACATGACAAGGCATAACAGCTATCATGAAAGTGTGTGTGTGTCACATTGTACAGCTTGAATAGCCTGATTGAGGCGGATAGGATCAGCAGTGTGAAGCGTCCGCCTCAAACAGGGTGACACGAGCTATGTTAACATCAATGTTACACAAACTGTCTCATTGTATTGATGCATTACCATGCTGTTGTCCACACTGGAAACCCAGGAAGATACCATGACAGCCAGACAAAAGACAGCTGGATTAACTCTGCAAGTTCTCAGTTGTGGTCTACGCTGCTTTCTGTCTCTGCCTTGCATGGTTGCCTGACATGTGATACGCAGCAGAAGAAGGTGCACCTGAGTCACAAAGTGCATAGCTGAGCAGGAAGGATGCATGACTTACTGCAGACCCTGAGGATGATCCCCCTGGGATACGGTCAGGACAGGCAGGGTTGACAGGAGTCCCATAATGGGTGTTCTCGCCATTCAATGAGTAGGCCAACTCATCAAGATGGGTCTTGCCCAACAGGTCTGCACCAGCTTCCAGCAAAGCCTGTGTTGCACGCTTTAAGTGACCAGGGCATGTTTGGCAGACATTAGTTCATTTATTCAATTAACATGTGTTTTCCCCTAGAGTCAGGTATGTACATTGTTTGGCAGTCATCAGGGCAGACAGCATCGCTTCTGTGCATCTATGCACCAGGTCTTGAGGTCCTACATGTTTTTGCAGCAATGGCTCTTGGGCTTACTGCCATATAGACAAGCTGCAACCCACGGTCAGCTTTAGCAGTTGAAGGACGAATAGAGCCTAGGTGATGCATAAGTGCACTGTACACTTCTGGTGTCAAGACATGCCGGTTCTTGCTTGTGTTCAATATGCTGTGTCACCTGCGCCTCAGCTGGGGAACGCAGCTTGCTGGTACTTCACCTGAACGGCTGGTGAAGTCTTGGTTGCAGCACCGTGAGTAGCTCTCCAGGTTGGCTGACCGTATCCAGTCACATGCCCTTCAACCTATGCCAACATTCACCAGGAGCATGGGAGGCAGCGTGGCCCAGAAGGCAGGCACCCGACGTTGCCTTCGACAGCAGGTGTAGCAAAGGTCTCACAACCGCTTACGTCAAAAAGGTCCTTTGCTGCGAATGTCAGTCCGTTCAAAGATCCTTCGCCGGAATGCTCGATCGATAAGTCTGGGTCTATGAAACCATTACTGCTGTTATCGACTGCTTTAGTTGACATGCCACCAGCTGCACGAACGCACGCACAACGATGTTGCAAGCTCAACCAAGTCCTCTAGCATTCGTCAGCATTGCATGGCACTATGATTCAGCGGTAAATGAGCGGGTCAGGGAGGAAAACGCACAGAGATACGCCGTCCGGAGGAGATGGGTTCGGGTCACATGTTGTCTCGCACCACCAACTGAGAACGAGACGGTGCGCAGTCGAACCGCGCGAAGCAGCAGCATTCACAGCCTGCTCTTGTTAAGCCCGTCGTCCGCGGCAGGTCTGCATGCCTATATCAACTGTCAAGCCTGCCCCAGGGGCAGTGCCCCTCATCTCGATTCGTGTCGTGACTGATCGTCATATTCCTGGGGACTCCCGCGCCAATTCAATTTCTCGGAAGGGCTTGAACGCTTTGTCAACTCTGCTGCTGCGGTGAGTCTATCTCGAATCTGCAGTCTGCCTGCTCTATGGCAGAAGCTCAGGCTTGAGCTGTCTCACAGCAATATCAAGCTCGCAGGGTTGAAGCCGGAGTCTTCGTACTTTACACCTGATGCTCACAGCAACAGCTGCAGTGTTTTGATAGCAAGCTCATGCCTGGAGTCGACACGAGGTCGTCGACAAGTCTCAAGCCTCAGAGACCAGCAGAACGGCTGTCTAACTGGCGGAGCAAGGAGGCCAGCCCTGCCTCTCTGTCAGCTGTCCAGTATTCAGATGTCACTGGACTGAGAACAGACACCCGCCCCACCACCCGTACTCCATCCCTGGCGCATTCATACACTTCTGCATCCGCAGCATCACCTTCACCTCCTGCTTTTCCAACACCTCCCAATTCCTTCTCCCGTGCTCCACCTCCTTCGATCACTGCTTCTGCACAGGTGCACCCTGTGCTAGCTTCTCCTTGTCAGAGAGCAGCTGGCTGCCTCCAGATGGACCAGGACACAGTGTCTCATGATAGTGACCAGAGCTTTGTTTCCGACCAGCCAAAAAGCGTCCTGTTCCACCACGCCAACCCAACAGATGCAGACTCAAGGTGGACAGGAGGTGACAGCTACCCTGACCACACTCATGCACCCATCACCATGACTCGAGAAGCTCTTCCACCATTGAATAGGAAGCTGGCGCGACTTCGAGCCAAGAGCGCTCATGATGGCCACTACATGGACTTTGCTGTGAATGATCCCCGAGGCATTTTCTGCCTTCACTCAGTCCCCTGTTGCTCAGGCCCTTTTGATAAAGCTGGGCAATGCTCATCAAGCAGCAATGGAGGTTTTTGCTCTTGCAAGCTGCCTATGGCCCCGCTGATCAAGGGAGTCAAGTAGCTGAAGGTTCCTTAAAGTGCCGCTGCCACAGCATCTGATTTGGGCAGCATTACTGCAGTTTTGATCCCTTGAACGAGGACATCTGAAGCAGTTTGGAATCTTTCGTACATGCAAATAATTTCTGCCTATTTGAGATATCAGACAATAAGTGGCGCTGCAGTGGCTGTCATTTGTGTATTGCACATTTATAAAGATAAGAGAATGTGCTGAAGTTGTGGTGCTTATTGAAGACACTTCTTTGTTGTATGGGCTCATGTCCTAGTCGCTTGTAGCTCAGTTGGACCAATGAAGCAAACGTCATTTCTGCGTTGCAGCAAGACACTTTGCCTTGCAAGGGGGCCTGTAAAATGCTGGCTCATATGTGTTGATGAAATGGATTGATGCTGCTACACGCAGATTGCACACCCACATTCACAATGAAACTTCAGAAGGGGCCCCCCATCAGGTCATCATCATTATCTGTGTCATCAAAGCCAGATGACCAACCCCCATCTTCAAGGTCATCAGCGTGTGCATTTCCAAAGTCAAATCCAGAAGCATGACCCTGAGTGCTTGCAGCAGCAGAAACAGGGGCTGTCCCAGAACACTGTGCTGCTGCTGGTGCATATGCTGGTGTGCTGATCTTTGCTTGGCTTTGTACCTGGTTAACAAACCACCCGCTCAAGACTTGATTCTACAACAGACATGCCATGAGCACATGATGTCTTTTCCTTAGCAAGAAAGCCAGTTTGCAACTGCATAGCAGCAGACTGTGCACACCACAAAGCTGACTCAATTGTTGAGCTGAGTCAAATGTCAATTGGACATATGCATGCTTCGTGAAAAATCCCACCTGGCGAACTACATCTGGGCGGCCCATCTGCTCTGCCATGGACACAATGACCTGCCAGGTGCCTTTGCTGGGCATGATCCCATTGGCCTGCATCTGCTGTGTGGTGCGCAGGGCGTCGTCAAAGGCACCCACACTGCTCTCTACTTTTGCCTTGGCAGTGTATGTCCACTCAGTCGGCTTGATGCCTTGCTTGTGCATCTCTGACCACTGCATGAAACAATGTCTCACTGGTAAACTGCAGACAATGAGCATTCCATCTGTGCAACGTGAATGTACTGCTCACATGCACCTGACCCTCATTCCTTTTTGTCACACCTACCTGCCGAACCATTCACCTCAGCTATCTCTGGGTCATGTTAAGAATGGACAAGCATGCAAAGGAGTGAAGAAGCCAACAGGGGGCTGGAAAACAGTTATGCCTTTGTTCAGCAAGACGGCAGCTCAACCATGATGACATGTGCATGCAGGGGACTTCATCTCACACAGATATACAGCTACATTGTCACGCCCTTGTAGAGGACATGGAAAGTAATAGTCAACTAGTCAGAGGGCAACTGGCAGGAAACTTTTCAAAAAACATGAAAAGGAAAAAAAACATACAAAAAGACATGCTTCTCTTCCAGGAGAACTCTTACCAGCTGCATGGCCATGCGGGGCTCTCTTGAAAAGCCGCAGGCACTGATGAGGGAGGTGTAGGTGCGCACATCTGGCGCAATGCCTGCAGCCCTCTGCATACATATATGGGAGCCTGTTCAGGGCGCAGGCAGCAAGCTAGCTGTATGCAGCTGCCACTGACGAGCATGGCGAGTTTGCAATGCATACCTGGGTGCCACATCCAACTAGTGAACAGAACATTTGCAGGCATGTAGGTGTGCAATCACAAGCATAATTCACAAACACTGACACCCGGCTGTCATGCCTGTCTAGTGCCTGCTGCATGCAGGTGCATGTCGCACAGAAGCTAAAGCAATCAGCCTGCCTGAAGCAAACATGCATTGTTGAGCAAGTCTGCATCGCATTTGTGTTGGCGGTGGGCGCACAAACAAGTGCCAGCAGCCTTGGACAGGCAAAGCTAAAGGGGCAAGAAAGCTTGCACAAATAGTGTTAGGACAAGCATTGCAGGCGCACCATCTCGTTGAGGAGACGGATAGCTCTCCCTAGCTGTCCCACTCTACAGCAGACTGAGATGGCTGCATTGTATGTCAGCAGGTTGGGCTTGGCAGAGCTGGGTGCGCTCCATGAGGCTCTCAACAGATGCACCATTCTGGTGAAGTCCATGGTGTGGCCATATGCCTGCACACACTCACACCCATCAGCAGTATGCACCACCAGCTCTGAGGATACATGCTGCATGTGCTTCAGAAGGCAGCAAACAGACGCATCAAATAACATGAATACAACTGCAGATGCATGTATGAAACTGGTAAGATGCGACGGCGTGCCTGAGCAAATCAGGAGCGCAGAGACTGCCCGTCGAGACACACTGGCAGGTTGACCCACTTGACAAAAGTCTCCCACCAGGTTGCTGCAGGTCTTGCTGCCTGGGGGTTTGAGAGCTGCATGACTGTGTCTTGGCGTGCATGGAGCCTCGCACGTATGCATGGCAGCAGTGATGCAACCTACCTGCACTAAGGCTGTGAGGGAAGGGCTGATGTGCTTCAGGCCTGCTGCCTTCATGTCAGCCACCCACTCATGCAGCAGGTGGGAGCTTGCCTCCCGGTGTGCGTGCCTCTGGTGCTTGTCCAGCCATCCAGCCGCTCCAGAGCTAGCTTGAGACCGCGCTGCATCAGACTGGTTCTTGATTGCCTGCATTCAGCAACGGCCTCATACAGGGAGCTGCTCAAGACTGTACATACCTGAGCCCAAGATGCTCCATGTGCATCATGTGTACGTAGGAACTACATAATTCATGCGCAAATGATGAGTCATGTAGTTTATGCATTCGTGCATTTGCATTCATTCTTTAACTGAATGGATCCTGAATGATTCCATGTGGTTGTTGAATGAGTGTGTGAGTGAATACAGCGGCCTTCTTCTGCCCTTGCAAGGATAGACCCCTTCTGAGGTTGATCCCTTTGGAGCATTGTTGTGTCAAATCTGCTGTCACACCCAGTAAGTTTAGCAGCGGTTATAATGAGGAAGCAGTTGATGCCTGCTGATAGCATGCAGGATACATTTTGGTGGCAGATAGAGGCCAGTACAGACCTGGTGGCTCAAGGCACCATTGAGCCACCAGTATGTGCCATCAACCAGCCACAGAAAACCAGCAGTGCATGCACCGCCACTCAATGTTGTTATGCACTGCTCAACCAGAAAGCACACCAATCATTGATAACCACGCATTGTGGCTGGATAGACATTTCAAGCTGTGGCGCTCTGCACAAATGTGTTTTACGCTGTCAAAGAGAGAGACTTGACAAGTGTAAGCCAGCCCAACTAGGCTGATCACATGGGTGTGAACGCGAGCCCAACTGCGCATGCAGTGATAAGCTGCATGGATGCGTGACTAGATATGCTTACCATGAAGAGGGCAATGAAGGTGCAGTGGTCTGCCTTAATGCCATGATCTTTCATGGTGTCATAGACATCCGCAGCCCCCTGAGCGTCCCCAGCAGCAGAATGCGCTTGCAGCAAAGCATTGAAGGTGTAGCGTCCAGGCAAGATACCTGCGTAACAGACACATATACCCGTCAGTGGGGTTGTTGTCAATGGTGTGAGCACTGCATGGCATTCTCATCAAGCGTGCGTACGTGTGTAACCAAGTGCACAGCAGCGTCATACACAGCGAAGCTGCACAGTGACAAAACATGCTGGGAGCCTCACATACAGCAAGACATCTTAGCACAATCAGATGTACTTCTCGGGCCACCACCTGTTCTCTGCCGAGCTCATCCTGCACTGGCTTTTCCAAAAAGATACGTCACAGCACTGTGCTTTCAGCGCTGCGTTTGCACCCAGTCTACCAGCATAGACCCGCACGTACCTAGCTCATCATGAGCTGGAAAGCGTTTTAATTATTATTATTATTACCAGCATAGCATGCTGAGCGCAAAAGAATGACTGCATGCTGCATGAGTGCAACACAGAAAAGGAAAGGGAAAGATGGTGGCTGTCGGCACTGATTGAGGCAAAGCCCAAGGGTGAGGCAGGTTGGGCTTTCCTGTAGTGCATATAGCAAGCTGAACGGTATCAAGACCACAAGTCTAAGGTGTGTACCGTCAGCCCCCATCCGGTCCAGGATCTCAGCAGCAGCTTTCAGGTCACCATGCTCTGCATACGCTCTCAGCAGGATGTTGTACGTCTGTTCTTCTGGCTTGAGACCTAGCTGGTGTAGCCTGATCAGGTACTGTTCCAGCTGAGCTGGAGATTGGCCTTGCTGCTTGGCCAACCGCATCGCTGAATTCTGAATAGCTGTATCGGACTCCACCCCTGCCTGCAAAATAGCCAAAAGTGATGCAAGAGCTGACCCAAAGAATGCATTTGGCGCTCAAAGCTGCTGCTTGACTTGTTTTGATGAGGACAATTGGCACTGGCACAATGGCGGTGCCTGTGCGAGAAGGCAGGGGTGCCTCAGTGTGTCGCTGCAGGCTTGATCCTTGCTGCTTGACTGATGGCAGCAGCGTCTTCTGATGAGCGGTGTCAGATCTGAGACCTGCTTGGTAACTAACTCTCTCAGTTAAGCTAATAAGAATGTGTGGTAGACTGAAATGAGACAGCACACACAACACATGGATTGATAAATGCAAGCATGGATGGGTGGGTGGATAGATGGATGGATGGGTGGATGGATGGATGGATGGGTGGATGGATGGTTGGATGGATGGATGGATGGATGGATGGATGGATGGATGGATGGATGGATGGATGGATGGATGGATGGATGGATGGATGGATGGATGGGTGGATGGATGGGTGGGTGGGTGGATGGATGGATGGATGGATGGATGGATGGATGGATGGATGGATGGATGGATGGACGGATGGATGGAAGAATACTTGTACCTGTTGCATGCTCTCCAGTATTGGCAAAAGCATTTCAGGCCGGCCCTGCCGCTCAGCCAGGGTCATCACAACATGACACGCCTCTCGTATCAGCCTCAGCTTGTCCCGAGACAAAGCAGGAAAATGCTCTGGCAAGCCTCCAGCAGCAACCCCCAGCTGCTGCTTGGGTGGGCTTTCCCACCCTGCTGCTTCCTGCACAGGTTTTGAAGATGCCACAGTTGCTACCGGGTGCTGACCGTGCTGCTGGTGACTAAGGGGAGATTGGATCTCAGATTGCTGACTGGATGTTGGCTCAGGTAGGCTCTGCTGATCCTGCAACAAGCTTAGCTGTGCTGTCAAATGGGGACTTGGGCTTGACTGCAGCGATGAGGAATGGCGAGGAGGCGCCTGTGTTCCTGCAGGTGGTTCCTGAAGATCAGCTACAGCCATGTGGCCTTCAGGTGAAGGTTTTGGAGGGCCCTTCTGCAGGGAGCCGCCAGCAAGCTGATTGGCACTGCCAGAGGCAGATGCTGTGTCTGATGACAGAAGGCTCTGTGGAGCGTCTAGGGCAGCATCCACCCAGCCCCGCCAACTAGGCCTGTCTGCAGAACTTGGAAGCTGTTGTGCTTGCTGACTTGTAATTGGGACTGCAGGCTGCTGTGATTTGGGCACCTGCTGCAGATGTGCATCTTTGGTAGCCGGCTGCTGCGTAGTCCAGGATGTGGTGCCTGGAGCTGAGACAGGTTGCTGGAGACCTGATGAGGATGGTGAGTTATCAGGGCCGGGCAGCTGCGCAGCACTGGTGGAGGCATCTGGGGGTGAGGGAGGGGTGATGATCTGAAGCAGGTGACGGACAGCATGACTGGCCGATTCCAGCTGGTTGCAATCACAAAGCGCCCTGAGTACAGTAACAAATAGGGCATCAGGTGGGTTCCAATTCAACGAAGTAGAAGGCAGCTTGCTTCAACACATGTGCCTGAAGCTGTAAGGACCAGGGCATGAGGTTGCAAGGTGGCTCCAAACCAACCTTTTGCAAAGGAAAACGAAACAGAGAAGGCTGCAGACCTTTGTATCGAACAGGGGCAACACACAACACAACCTGATTCAGGAGCCCTGTCTTCAACCTATCTGGATGCTGTGAATTCATTGCTTGTTGGTCAGCCATGATTTGATGGTAAGCACTGCCAAAGATGCAGGTGAAGGGGATACCAACACTGTTCCTCACAGTGTACTATGACCCTGCCGCCAAAAGTTGAGCATCACCTGACATACGCAGTGAGCACCTCAGGGTTGTTTCTGAAGCTGCTGCTGTCCAGCTCTGCCTTCAAGCGCTCAATGCCATCCAAGTCGTTTCCTTTTGCCTGCACGTGCCTTCGTTTAGTTAACAAGAACAGGATGACCAGGATACTACCCTTCTAGACAGGGCTCTGCTTTGTACATGCATTGACCAGGCTGGCCTGACCCATAAAGTAGCAGTAGCAATAGTAACAGTAATCACACAGTACCAATGGCTGCTGTATAAAAGCTCAAAGTCGTGCGCAGCCCCAACTGGCAGCTGGTGTGCGTCGCACAGCAGCTGACAGTTGTATCAAATTGCTCTAGTCAATGCAGCTGTCACAGCACCTCTGCTTGGGACCATAAAATGCATTTCTGCTTGGGATGAGCGACGGCGACATGTGTCTTGTGCTGGTGTGATGAAAACCTGCCTGTAGTCGGAAGACCTGGCGCCAGGTTGTTGCGTTCCAGGCCAGACTACGCTCCTGCAAGATGTCCAGGCACTGGTGCAGCACCAACAGCTGCGGCTGCTTGGACTGAGTGGCAGCAATCAAGATGCCGTTGACCGTGAAGGTGTCCACTCGCTCTGGTGGCACTGTGCACTGCAGATGCAGCAGTGCATCCTGCATGGAATCATACAGTGATAAGGTATGCATGCATCACACACGTGTCTGCCGCTAGGTATGTACAGCCCTGAGTGGATCCCGGTATGAGGTCCTGTCAGCCATAAGGCAGGACCAACGGCGGACATCCATGTGAGTGTGTGGCAGTTCCTGCAAGGCCGTCCTCGATGAGAGTGAAATTAGCTCTGGCGGCTGCTGTGTATTGCAGAAGCAGCAGTGCATCCTGCGTGAACTCATACGAGGATGAGACATGGCAAATGGCAGGAAATGCTCAGACAGTGTGACAAAAAAACAACATGCCATGAACCATGAGAGTGACAACGAGCTCTGGTTGCACTGTGCATTTTTCCAGGAATGCCTCACAAACAAATCAACAGGGCAAAGAAAGCGTGTTCTGAGGCAACTGGAAGTGCGCCACACAGGCGAATCCATACAGAGTGAATATAGATAAAGGTCATGAACAGTGTTTGGCACAAACAGTCCTTGGCAATCAGATCATTGTTGCCATGCTTGACAACGGGGCATGGACTATCCGATACCTTGGAAGCCACATTCATGTCAAGAACCTGTGCAATTATGCATATGTTACAAATAACACGCATATTTCTGATCGCTGCCACAGCACAGCACTTGAGCTAATCACATCACCGAACAGAAGACCTGTGTATGCCCTAAATGTCTCGATGATTTTGCACAAGGTCAGCAAGCGCGGCTCGGATTTGTTGTGCTGTACCTGCAGTGCATCAGCTTTGCAGAAAGCCAGCACCAGAAGAGAGCAGGCAGGGGCCGGGACTGGCAATCCCACAGCCCTCATGTCCTTCATCAGGGCTACTGCCTGCAGCCCTTCCCCCAGGGCAGCATGAGCTTTGAACATGTAGATGTGCATGCCCACTGCTACACCTGTTGCAGCCTGCACCCGCGCAAACAATGTTCGATGTAAAGAAAGGAAGAAGACAGAAGTGTATGCTTTTCAGCAATCATAATGGGGGCCTCCCAAGGCGGCAGCCTGGAGCTACATTCAGTGTAAAGTCAAGGCTGACAGCCTTTGCAGGACTGTTTGAATGCCAAACTGCAATAGTGCTGGACTTGCGCAAGGTCTGAAGCTTGAATCGCAGCACCTTCTGTTCCTGCATGGCACTCTTCACCTTCACATGTCAGAGGCATGGCATGCTGCTTTTGTCAGAGCGTAAAACCAGTGACAACACTAATGCATGACTGCTGACAGCACACTATACGTCATCATCACCATCACTGCACCAGCAGTGTTTACACCTGAAAGCAGACACCATGTGGCAGATACCTTGTGGTGCCACCAGCTGCCTTCTGTGCACTGTGAGCAAGTGGAAGTCAGACATGCAGTGCCTACTTTCATTCAACACCTGACAGTCTGGAGTGTGGAGCCAGCTGTGACTCATCAGACATCCGGGCTTGAAAGCATAGGTGAATGTGACAAGCGACAACACCAAGCTGGTGAGGTTTCTACTCCCAACAAGAGCCTCATGTCCTGCTGCTGGTAGTTTGGGCCAAACGGTGACAAGTGCTGCCCTAAGACAGTATGTGTTCACCCTGAAGAATCAAGCTGCTCACCTGCTGTGCCAATTGTGGGTCAAACAGCAGCTTCACAAATGCATGGTCCTTCCTGCGTGATGCAGCTTCCATTTGCTGCAAGACTTGCTTGGCTGCTTGGGGCGATGAGGTGACCACAGAGGAGGGCACCGGCTCAGGACTGGCAGCAGCCAATGCACCATTGCTGCTGACTGTCGACTCAGCAGCGCTGCCTGTGCTAGCTGAAGCGCTGCTGCTGCTGCTGTCGTCTGGTCTGCTGCTGCTGCTGCTGTCATCAGTTGGTCTGCTGCTGATGTCGTCCCAACCAGCGTGGCTCTCACTAACAGGGCTATTTTGGGTGGTAATGCTGCTGATAGTGCCACTGAATGTGCCAACACACTTCGCCTGGAAGCCGACTAGTGTACCAATGATGCCTGTGAGGGACTGGCTGACTGCTGCCTGCTGCCTGTTGGACTCCAGGCGGTGTCTGGAGCAGAGTTCAGGCCAGCGTGGTGTGTGCTGGTAATTCATGATTGCAAGCATGGAGGCTTGGTCACTCTTGACCGGGCCTAAGCCATGTGAGCGGCGGCGAGCTCCGATGAAAGCATACAAGGCCAGGGATCTAAACATCATTCATCACAAAAAGCTAAGTAAAGCATTTCATCGGTTGGGCACCTTGCAGGGGGTCAACGAAATGAGGGTAGCACTGTCTACCTAAGAGTTGCTTTACGGGTGCAGCCACCAATACTGCTGCTGCGGCTGCTGCTGCTGCTTGAGAGAGATTGAGCTGTTGTGAACCTGACCAAGTTGAGATCAATCTGTTCTGCTAAACTGTGCAAGGAGCTGACTTCACTTCATTTCAGCATCTGAGCCGCTGTCAGAAGCGTCAGAGTCAATGTCCATTTGTTTCATGGCCTGCTCAGCCTTGAGCAGCTTGATGGCCTTCTTCTTGGAGTCAGCGTCGGTGACCTTGATTCCCTGAGAAGCAGCATCAGCATGAGCAGCACATACTGTATGAACACCAGGCTGATGCACAAGTTGTTGTAATATCATTGCAAGGTGCAGGTTGCAATTGGCTCTGTTGGACGCATCACACAGTACGGTATACGCATGCATGTGCAGGTTGCAAGTCTGACTTGATGCATGGTCAGGAGTGACATCAGATGCTGTGCATGATGCTGTAACACACCTTGATGCGCACACCCTTCTTGATTCTGATACCCTTGAACTTGTTTTTGACGGTTTTGCCCTCCTTTTTGGCCTTGGTGACCTTTTTGTTTGTTTTGTGGGCTTTTGCAGTCCTTTTCAGCTGGTCAGCTTTCTCGCCTGCCGCAAAAGAAGCTGGTCTGGTCTCCTGAATCCGATAAACCCACAAGCGTACTTGCAGCCAAGTGGCGCAGACAGCAAAAAAGACTCACGCTCGAGGATATGACTATGACTGTTTTTTCGTGTCGATAGCTTATTCTTCTTGGACATGATCACCCTAAACGCCAGGCAATTCCAATGAGTAGCTGAACAAAACGAGACGTATGCATGTGCGACACGTTTAGCTGCTTGTTCGGTAAGTAAAGAGAGGAGTCTCGCGAATGTCACGTCACAAAGCGCACGTACCGCCACCGTGCCGATGCCTCAGGGCTTAATGTTCCACTTTGCGCGCCGCTTTAGGCGATGCCCGTTAAGATTGCGGGGATCAGCAGCTAATCACTGTGTCGTGCGCGACATGAGCAGCCTGCTTTGACTAATTACGGTATTGACCCTACTCGACCGTAACCCTGGCTGCGAAATCAGTGATCACGTCAAGACACGATTTTTACTGCTTTCGCCGATTGGTCTCCTGTATGTGCACTTTGACTGCGCTTTGCAAGTCGCACCGCCTGGCGGTGCAAGAAGCTTTTCAGCGTCATTGCAGAGGCTAGCAAAGCTTTGCTTGCAGCCAGCATGGTGCTGCACAGCAACACCGATGCTGTCAGCACTACAGGCCGTTGTATCAAGGCTGGCGACCTCGTCATCGTTTATGAACGCTTCGATAGCATGAAATCGGTGTATGTTAATCCTGGAGAATCATACGGCAACCGCTATGGCAACTTCAAGCTGAAAGTGAGGGCTCGTTTGGCTATTGGTAAAAAGTGCTTCTGCTCGAAATGACAGCCCTGACTGTTCTGCCACACAGGACTGGGTGGGTAAACCATTTGGAAGTCGCGTCGAGTCATCTGGGCGCGGGCAAACAGGCTGGGTGTACCTGTTGGCCCCCACACCTGAGCTGTGGACAACTGTCTTGCGGCACAGGACGCAAATCCTATATGTTGCGGATATCAGCTTGATTTGTACCTTCCTGGAGCTCAAGCCAGGCTGCATAGGTACTCACACACAGACTGCATCCCATTCAATGTTGCTTTTTCACTCCATGCATTGGCAGCTAATGATACCCTAAGCTACGCTACATATAACACTGTGCTCACATTGCACTGTTAGTATGTAGTGTATTTGACATTGTGCTCACAATGCAGTGCTGGAAAGCGGCACAGGCAGTGGCTCTCTGACACACTCCCTTGCCAGAGCTATTGCACCAACAGGACATGTGCACACATTTGAGTTTCACCTCCCCAGAGCAGAAGCTGCAGAGAAAGAGTTCAAGGAGCATGGTATGTGCGGCAGTGTCTTGGGTGCAGTGCTTTTCTTGTGTCATTGGCACTGGCTGCAGCTGTGACCAGCATACCTGAAGGGACAGTAGCTTATGTCATACCTCAAGTCTGCTTCATGCATACACCTCTATGTGATGTTGTGCATGTATCATGCAGTATCACCTCTATGTGATGTTGTGCATGTATCATGCAGTATCACCTCTTGTGACAGGGTTGTTGTGACCTTAGTCTTGTCCACCATTTTGTGTCATTCATGGTGCCTTATGCTGACATGCAGGCAATGTATTTTGGTGACACGCTAGCCCAGCAAAAGCTGACCTTGTCTGACTGTAGGCATGGGAGACATCATCACTGTGAAGCAGCGCAACATAGAGGAGCTAGGCTTTCCAGAAGAGTTCCATGGACAAGCTGATGGGCTGTTTTTGGACTTGCCTGGTCCCTGGCATGTAAGTCTTTGTGGCTGCTAGCCCCACCCTGTGATGTACCTGATGCCTGACATCGTTTGTCAGTTTAGGCTGGGAAGGAAGTATGAGAAAACATGTCATCATATTCTGTCATGATCATGACATCGTGATACAGATTGTTGCTTATGCGGGCGGGACTGCTTGGTGAGTCACATCTGAGCCAAATCTGTCAAGCCTGCAGTATGGCTCTTCTTGGCAAACGCATCATGTGACATGACTGATGTATGAGACACAAGCACAAAAACCTGTGTGAGCATCACCATTCTGACATGCACAGCTTCTGCACAGGCTGACGTAAACAGGAAGTTGCATAGCGCATTCCTCGTGCAGGCAGTCGCATCAGCAGCCCAGTGTCTGCGACCAGATGGGGTGTTCTGCTCTTTCAGTCCCTGTATTGAGCAGGTGCAGCGCACATGTGCAGCATTGGAAGAGCAGGGCTTCTTTGCTGTGCGTTCCATGGAATGCCTGCTGAGGCACTATGAAGTACGGCAGGAGAAGTTGACCTTGGTGGATGATGTTGAGGGCGCCCAATGCCAGCAAGGTATGATCCGCAGCAGGCTTATCTTCTGTTCACTGCTGAGGCAACAATGTTCCACATTTGCTTTTGACCTGTAACCTAGAGTTGCACAAAGCTACCTGAACAGAGCAAAGCAGAAGTTAGGGTGTTGCGCAGCAGTGCACCAACAGGCGGATGGCCATCTGTGTCTGAGTGGTGAAGACTGATGTTCTTCACGTGTTGTTGAGGAGTGCTTTGTGTTCTGTGGTCTGCAGAAGCAGCATGAGCCTTACAACTGCAATTGCAGCTGTGGTCAAGTTTCCTCAACGCTCAAACATGCTGTGCATGTAGTGAGTGCCAAGCGGAAGCGACAGGAGGAGTTCCAGAGCAGGAAAAGGCAAGCACTGAATCCAGCAACAAGCCCAGCATCTGCTGCCATTCACACCACCACCACCATCACCACACCTTCAAGCCCACAAAGGGCGCCAGCCGAGCAAGCTAAGTTGGCAGCAGAGGGCTCTGATGCCACAATGATGGAGGCCTCACTGACAGCAGCGGTGCCTCTGAATGAGCAGGCAGTTGAAGAAGAGACAGCTGGAGGATTGGTCAGTCCTGAGGACCCTGGTACAACAGCCCCAGGCAATGGTTTGCTAGCAGCATCTTCAGGACAAACACCTCACCATCAGGTCACAGCAACCGATGGGAGTGCAGGCAGCCCACCAGGAAGGGCTTTACATGAGGCAAATGGGGATGCTGACGGGGCCACTACAGCTGATATGGCACAACCGGTGGCTCAACAAGGGCAGCAAGATGTTGTCACCCAAGCAGGAGGTCACACAGGCAAAGAAAAGAAAATGAGTAGCTCTGCTTTGCCTAGTTCACAGCGGTGTGTGGTCGCAAAGCCTGTCAATGATGCTCGGGGGCACACAGGCTATCTTACATTTGCTAGGCGGTCAGTAGATGACTGATTAACACATGAACTTTGAAAGGCAATGACCAGACTAGCTGCTGCGTATCTATAGTATACATTGTTTGCAGTCATTACTTGCTCACATGCAATCTGTGAAGCATTCAGCTGGCTTGTGTCTATACTTATACTTTCAATTTCGCCTGCATGCCCAATCAAACAGTCTGCTAAATGCCACGTTCAGGTGCGTGTGTCAAATCTGCATGTGGCATAAGTCAGTGCCACTGCCCTGCAATGCAGTGTGTTTCATGCCAAAGGCACCCAAACTGCACTGAAACATATGCTGTGTGACTGCATGTCCCAAATAAATATATGCATGGGTGTTGTAGAATTGCTCTCCTGACCTAAATGAGCTGGATGAATGCTCTGGTTGAAGGAGACATGAATGCTCTGGTTGAAGGAGACACAACCTGCTGACTATGCAATGTCAGTTTTGATTCCACCTGCAGTTTGAAAGCACTGTGCCTTATGCTTCATTGTCCTGAAGTTGCATCAATGCCCTTTGACAAAGAACTTCAGCATTTTCTGGACTTTCTGGAAGTCTGCATGTGACACTGGGTTCTCCTTCAGAACAGTCATGGACTCCTCTGCCTGCTGCTTGGTCAATGTGTTTTGCTGCAACCGGTATTCTATCAAGGCAGTCTGAAATTCTGCGGTGAACTCTGGGTGGCCTTGCAACCCCAAGAATATATTCTTATATGTCATTGCCTCACAGTAAGTGAAGCCAGATGACGCAATAAGGGTGACATCTGGGGGCATGGATGTGACGACATCCTGGTGGGTCTCATGGATGCTGAACTTCCAGTCCTCAGAACGGTCTTTGTCAAACCAGTCTGACTTGACAAACCACTGCTCAAAGAAAGCTGGTGTGACTTTCATGGTTCTTGGACCTCCCTCGAAGCTGCTTGCACGGCCTGCAGAGGAAGGCAACGTGTCTGTCATCAAACAATGCAAACATCAGCAGGATGCATCCAATCAAGATCACTTCAAGGACAGCACAATACAACAATGCTGCATGTGCTTCTGCAACACGGAGCCCATACAGACTGGCCAAAAGAAGTGGTTTGCTCATAGGCTTGTTCCAGGTGACCTACCTGTTTCGCCGCCCAAGACCCGGGCCATGATCTGGTGCCCATAGCAGATTCCTAGGATGCGTTGCTGGCGCTTCAAAGCAGCTGCTAGCCTTGTGCGCAGCTGGTTGTTCCAGTCAGGATCTTTGAATGAGTCAGCAGAGCTTCCGGTCAATACTAAGCACTGAAGTCAGATGCAGCAGGTCAGCCTGTTGGGCGCAAAGCAATATGAAGAGTGTGCATTGCAGCCCTGAATGAGGTTCAGATCTCCAGCACACTGCCATCAGCAATTGCTGTGGAAAAGCAACATAAACAAGAAATAATGATATGCACAGAGCTGTCTGTGTTTAAACATGACTGATTATATGCACGCTGATTTGCAGGTTGCTCAGGCAGCTAAGTTTACTGCACGCTGACTGCATGATGCAATGTGACTTTACCTCATAGTTGGCTAAAACTTCATCTGGCGGGGAGTCTTTTTCAAACACAAAATACACATCCCAAGTTTCATCATCGCCATCTTTCAGCAACTTGAGAAACATGTCTGCATAGTTGCCATACCTGTCAAGTAAGCACACTTGTAAGCAGCACAACGAAGGGTTTCATGCCCAATAATTGACTGGTCCTGATTGGGAAATGCATGTCGGTATTAGTAGTAGCATGTTGCTAGACAGCAGGGGCTCACTGTGCAGCCAGTGGAGCAGCCAAGTTGCCCGTGACCAAGATCGCAAACCGCCCTGCAGGCGCCAAGCTGACCTTTGTGTAGCAGATGCAAAGGCTCTTGAGTCACAAGCGCCCAGATGCTTGCCATTAGATGCAGCAACTTGCAGGACAACACCGGCAAATCATTGCTCAACCATGCTTCCATGACCAAAAGCTTTCCGACCTCATGCAGCGAGGCAGCGCGATCAGTCAAAGCCGAGCGCGAGTCAGCATGCATTCTTGTAAGTTCGTTACCTGCAGCACTTGTGTGAGAGTCTTGCACCATTGCGATGTCTCTCAGCTTAGCAACATGTAATGGCAATGAACGAATACAACGAAATACACAGGGCGATTTTGGGCATACAGCCGGTGCAGAAACACGTCTCTGGACTTGCATGCACAAGCAAAAGTCAGAGGCAGAACAGCTTTTGGTCTGATCAGTGGTCACTGCTGAGGTGCATTAACGGCACCGCTGGTGGCCGGTTGCACGCTAACGCTAACGCTAACGCTAGTGCAACACTTTGTGCAATGCCGATTGACTCATGCTTTCTGAGCTGAGTTTTGCATTGATTCTAGGCCAAGCTTGGCAGTGCGTGTGCGGGTCGAGCTTGGCGAACCAAGTCGCACAAGCGCGTTTTGGAGCTGCTGCATTCATATGACACGCGGCAGAGGGTACAGCTTACGCATCTCCTCGTACAAACTCGTTGTGAGGGCCCTGGCATTTGCATAAGTTTCGATCAGTCTCACAAACAACCACAGCAAACAGCGCAGACACTTTACGAGATCAGTGAGCTAGCTGTGTTTGGACAAGCTCATCGTTGCGAAAATTACGGATTATTATATCCGGTGGTAGTGAAGCGCTCGGGCGCATACTCAGTAGTGCATGTCGCAAGCGGATGATTCAGCACAGCAAGTGACAGGCCAAGCTCTGAAGGATGGACTCGCCAGGTCCAACATCTGGGCCATAAATCAATAGGCTTTGCTGCCTGCTTGCATCGCTGGTCACCACCTGATGACCGTCACAGACCTTTGTGAGTGTTGCCTGCAGAGAGTTTCCAGGTTTGACAGCAAGAGGCTTGAACCCGAATGCAGCTGCTGCCGTGGCTCTCAAGATTTACTATAGAAAGGGTGAGACTTTACTCTCAAAGCATGCCCTGCAGCCTGTAAACTGTTTTGTGGACGTGGAGTCAACTGTTCACCAGATGCTCCTGCAGTCAAGCCTGCCGTGGACCTGAAGCAACTTCAAAAGATATCTGCAGAAGCCAGGCACTCTCAACAATGGCAGTCAGCTTTGACTGTTGTTCAAGACCTCTTCTGCTCGCCTGAGACTCTAGCAGTCTCCTTCATGCCTCCATGTGCAGCAGTAAGTAGCCTTGTTACTGATATCATGTGCTTTCTCTGCCTTTGTCCTTTTAGCACCTGCTTTGTTGCACACCAGAGGGGCTGCAGTTGTGTAGATAGTAAAAACTTTCTCCAGTGTACCCCATCGTTGCTTGTAGGCAGAGATGCCAAGACCATTGGACAGAGCTCTTGTGGAGCAAGTGTTTACATCCCTCAGGCAAGCTGATCTTCGTTAGGCAGGTTCTGGCCTGAGTCATCATTGGCTCATTGCCACACAGGCTATGCACATACCCCAAAACACACCAGCAGTGACCTGCAACACTATCGTACCTGCCAGATCCTTTGCGTCTTTCTTTCAGATGGTTCCAATGTCTGAATTGCATCTTGCAGTGCTGTTCAAGGTGATGTGCTCACAGCCATGCATAGCCTAGTACATTATGCATTGGTAGCTTGGCCAGCAGACGATGACGAACCCCCAGATCAGCATTACCAGGCTCTGCTGCTGCGCGCCATCAGCATCGTTCTTCTGAACCCCTGGATTGATGATGACCAAACTGGCCGCAGGTGCTTCTCACCTCTGCCTTGCCTGCTCACACAACAAAGCTTGTCATAGCTACAATGGTACAGCCAGTTTGAATCCACTGCTTACATTACAAAGATGATTCTGCACTCCTGGAGTTAGTGGAAGTGCAATCACAGCTACTGCAGCTTGTGTTGCACTCACTTCAGGCCTCTGCTTGTGCACCTCGATTGCAGTCATGAAAGCGTGACTTGACAGCTCAAATTGCCGTCATACAGACATCAGCCCTCTGTGCTTGCACTGGCTTGTGCACCTTGTCTGCATGCATGCATACAAGTGTGACATGACAATTCCTACCAACAGCAGTAGTGCAAGGGGGTACACAGCAGCATCTATGTCTTTCTTAGATGGACCTTACATGTTTCGCGCGTTCTGACTTCTGGCTCGACTTCTTGTGAAGCTTCGCCTGCTTGCTGCAGGCTTCTGGTGAAGCTCATGGGTCTGGTGGGGTCCTGGCCTCCTCCCTTGAGGCAGCGGCTGGTCTCAGAATGCGCTCAATGGTCAAGTGATGAGATGCAGCGGCTCATCATAGCTGTAGAACAGCACTTGACCATCACGTATTTTGAGAACGACAACAGCATCGATGCCGCTACACACCAGGCTGTCAAGTTTCTTGCAATCATTTCTGAGGCCAATGACCAGTCGAATGCGGTCTCATACTCCAAGTTCTACCTAGACATTCTCAACAGTGAAGACTTTGATGTGAAACGTGACTATGTCAACTGGAAACGACCGGGGTTGCTGACTGACTCGGACTTCAGCTTTTGTCAGTATCCCTTTGTGTACGATCCTGCCACCAAGTCTGATATCCTTGCATTTGAGAACACTGGAGAGATGCGGGAGCAGTTTCATCATGCCATTTTTGAGTCCTTCCTCAGAGGAGGCGCTTGCCCTTACTTGGTTCTGAGGGTGAGATCACTATGGAAGCCTTGCTCAGCATACATGACATGAGCTTGTTGCATTTCCTGTCTGATGGCATATGCTGCCTGTTGGTCAGTGGCAATCGGCAATGCCATGTTGTGCAGAACGCAAACGTCTCTACCTTATGAGGAGCTTCCATGTTAAGTTCGAAATGTTGCATCTGCATGCTTGACATGCTGTGCAAGCTGCCAAATGTACAGCCATTCACTGCAGCTACTGTTACCATGCTGGAAACAGTGTCAAGTGAGGCCAGGAGTCAAGTGCTCAAGCCTGCACCTGTGGTAGATGGACAATAGTCAAACATACCAAATCAGATGCAATGTACATACTCGGCAGCACGATCTTGAGGGACGTGTGGCGTACTGGCTTTGGTATGACACCACTCAGTCTGGCTGCAGGTGCGGCGCAGTCCATATCTTGTGAATGACACGTTGCTACAGATACAGAATGCATCAGCCAACAACACCCTGAAGAGGCCTCTCAAGGTCCAGTTCATAGGGGAGCAAGGGGTTGATGAGGGCGGCGTTCAGAAGGTACTTGCTGCTGCAATGCCAAACTACATTGCTTTTCCCGGTAATGCTCCACAGCAGCCTTGCAGCTTTGCGACTGGATCATCTAGCAGCATCTGCACCAGCATTGCGCCTCACCGTTGCAGATGATTTTACAACTTGTGCATACTTGCAGAAGGGTCCCATTGTACCGCCCCACATGTGGTTGAATTTGGTCGGACGCAGCATTGCTGACCTGACTGGCCCTGCTTTTGGCATGCCAGCTCTGTTTCTGCAGCACCACTCACAGTGTCAGTAGTGTTGGCCGCCTCCATTTGTGCATTGTGAGCAAATTGGTCATGTGCTGCTGCCGACTGGTGCGTGATGCACAGCCAAACACATCTCCCCTCTGCTGGCCTGCGCTCTTATGTTCTGTCAGCTCCAAGGCTGTTTCCAGTAAGCACGACCTCAGGACCTCCTGCACGTACCTGGCTCATCATGAGCTGGAAAGCGTTTTATTATTATTATTATTATTTAGACCTTAGGCCATGTGTCCTCTGCATGTGCGCAGGAATTCTTCCAGCTGCTGATGCGTGACATGTTCGACCCAGACTACGGCATGTTCAAGCTGGACGAGGACACACGCATGTACTGGTTTAGGGCATCTAAAATAGACATGTCCATGGAGTTTGAGCTAGTTGGCACCATGATTGGGCTTGCCATCTACAACTCCCACCTGCTGGAGTTCTCTTTCCCCATGCTCACATACAGGTGAGCTTGACACAGTCGTTCAACAGACCTTTGCGTGACACCAGTTAGAGAGAGCACAGTACAGACTGTGAACAGACCTTGCACCAGACTCAAAACAGCTTCATGTTGTGTGCGACAGACTTGCTCCAAGGTGACATGACAGAACAAGCTTGTCAGTTGCTACAGTGAGCACTACTGGAACCAAGGCATGTGTCAGCTTGGGTCATACTTGCAATAGACAGCCTGTGAGCTGTATCTATTGCTGACTCAGTGTCAAGCATGCCAGTCATTTCTCCGTCGATGGTGTCACCATGCCAACTTATCAGTATCGTTTGGTGCACTCCGACTCTTACAAACACTTCTTTCAGCATTACTACTACTGACCAGTACACTGGAATACACACACTGGCATGCAAGTCTGGAATGTCTCAGGCCGGCTGTGTGATGACAACCACATGCCATGATCGGTAATCAAGGCAAGCGTGCAGTCAACCCCTTTGATATGCAAACGTGAACATACTGTGTGTGCAGGAAGCTGATGGGGCATAAGCCTACCCTGCAGGACTTGAAGGATGTACACCCAACCATTTACCACAGTCTGCAGAAGCTGCTTACCCAAGACAACGTTGCTCAGCTTGGCCTTGTCTTTCAGGTATGTCATGGGAGACACCAGATTGTACTGAATCCATTACTGAATCTAATACTAAATCTCATACTTAATCCGTTATTGGATCCCGTACCGAATCCAAACCTGAGTTTATGAGCTGTGCTGAGCCTGTTGGCGTCTTTGACGCTCTGTGTGTGGACTGTGAGTCCCACTCCATCAACACAGCACGTGTCGCTTAACAGGATGACGCTGAAGTGTTGTACTGCCAAGGCAGGCTTAGATGTGTTATTGCATCCTGTTGCAGCACGAGCTACAGGTCAAACGGTATCAGCAACATTGCAGATGCTTTTTCTGATATTTGCGTGTCCCATGCTTGTAGTCATAAAGTTGATGCACAGTTACCTGCATAGATGCATGAGCGACCATGCCTGATTTCCCGGATTTCCCTTATGTCAGAGTGATTTCACATAAGCGTTGTTGAGGCCATGCAAGCAAAACTCACAAACAGGGCAATACGCCTGAGCGTGGGAATGAATGGCTGCTCAAACAAATGCACCACTGAATATGCATTTGCGAGATCAATTGCATGAGAAACGTATTGTGTGAGGCAGAACAGGAAGAAGAAGCTGACTTTGGTGAGGGTGTGAAAACTGCTGATCAGTGAGCAATGACTCAGTGCATCAATTGCTGAGTGATCGCACCAATGCGATGCTGAGTCAACAGCCTCATGACCAATCTTGCTGAAAAGCAATGCCTGCAGGCACACCTAGGAGCATTTACCCCGTGCATCATCAACTGAGTGATTGTATCAGTTGATGATGCATTGGGTGATGCACTCAGTGCAGTGCTGAGTCAACAAAGTCATGATCAGACCAGTGAAACAGCCATGCCTGCAGTCAGACCTGGGAGCAATGACCCAGTGCATCAATGCAATGCTGAGTCAGCAAAGTCATGACCAGATCAGATCAGTGAGAAAGCAATGCCTGCAGGTAGAGCAAGAAGCTGACTTTGGCGAGGGGCTGGAGAGCGTTGACTTGGAAGCTGAAGGGGCAAACACGCCGGTCACCGACGACAACAAGCAGCGCTACGTCAAGCTGTACGTGCGTCACCTCTTGGAGACATCCGTCCAGCGCCAAATTGATGCCTTCCAAAGAGGTTTCAAGCGGGTATGCCCAAAACTCCTCTGTCCACAGGCTGCCTCAAAAATAACTGTTTTGGATATTCAAACGAATATTCAACATTAAGACACTGTTCTGGAGAGACAAGACTTGCCCTGCGCGTTTCTGGCTCATCCTGAACCAGAAATTTAAACATTGTTATCAAATTTTCTTTTTTGTTGTTATTATTATTACTATTACTGTTATTATCACTATTATTCAACATCAGACCTGGGGACTCCTCTATATCAGGGCAATGGTCCAGGCTGACCATGGTGACAGCATCATAGACTCAAATGCTACTATGTGCAGTTGCATGTAGCCACAAGATTCACTATGTCACCCTGCGAAGTGATGTTATACATGACACTCAGCAGCCATTTGCGGTGGGTTGCTGTCCATGGCATCCATTGATGTCTTACTTGTGTTTGGTCAAGCATCTCAAGCACAACATGTTTCAAGAATATTCCTGCAACTCTTGAAGTACTTGCAGCATTGATGATAGTACTGCTGGCTTTGCGCAAATTGACCTGTATACATTTTATGTAACTCTTGAACGACCTTGCTGCATTGCCAATAGTGCTGCTGGCTTTGCGCAAACTGACCTGTACACATGTTATGTAACTCGTGAAATGCCTTGCTGCGTTGCTGATAGTACTGCTGGCCTACATGCAGCTGTGTGGAGGGCCAGCCTTGAAGCTTTTTAGGCCAGAGGAGCTAGAGAAACTGATTTGTGGGGGCCAGAACTTGGACTTCCTAGCGCTGGAGCAGCATACTCGCTATGATGACGGCTTCACTGCACAGTCACAGGTAGCAAGCTTGCCATGCAAGGCTCACATGGCAAATTATACAGGGATGGATGATGACTGACGGAGTGAATGAATGCCTGAGTGAATGAAGGGAGGACGGGATGGATGGATGGATGGATGGATGGATGGATGGATGGATGGATGGATGGATGGATGGATGGATGGATGGATGAATGAATGAGTGAGTGAGTGAGTGGATGGATGGATGGATGGATGGATGGATGGATGGATGGATGGATGGATGGATGGACAAATGAATGAGTGAATGTATGAGTGAATGTATGAGTGAATGAATGGATGTGTGTCCTCAGGCCGTCCAGTGGTTCTGGAAGGTGGTGCACGGCTTGCAGCCAGAGCAGCAGAAGCAGCTGCTGTTTTTCGTGACCGGCAGTGATCGAGTGCCCATCAAGGGGCTAGCCAGCCTGACACCCCCCTTCACAATTAGCAGGGCGGGGCCGCATAGTGACAGGCTCCCCACAGCTCATACCTGCTTCAATCATTTGCTGCTGCCAGATTACCAAGTGAGACCCCATGCTGTGCTGGATTTTATCTGTTGGCTGCGCTCAATTGCTGCTGTACTCTGTTGCTGTGCTGCTGCTCAGTTGCTGCCAGACTACAAGTCAAACATGCTGTGCTGGTACTTCAAGTCGCAGTGTGTGGCTTTGGCACGAAATAAATCTGTGCACACAGCTTTGTAGTAGTTTCTTGGAGCGTGCAGTGCAGATGCACTGGTTGTGTGTCTCCATTGAAAGCAATCACCCTGTGTTTAGCACAGCGTTGTTTTGCAGCTGTCTGCATTGAGTCCTAGTATCATCTGGCTCACAGACCAGCATGGATGGGCCATTCATTTTGCAACAGGCTTGAGACAGCTGCTTGAAATTTCATTGCCCTGCAGGATCTGCAGTCTTTACAGAAGCTTCTGCTTCTTTCCATTCAGAACTCTGAAGGCTTTGGACTGATGTAATGCATCCCGTGGCATCTGTCTTGCGTTCTTCAGCCTTCATGCTAGACAACTATTTAGGTGTGCTTTGTGTTATGTTGTACGGTTTTGTGTTTGCATGTCTCCTTTTTTATTAAAATGCTAGAGCCTCTGTCTGCTTCAACTCATTCAGTATGTCGCACTGTGAATGTGAATAAGCCTTCCATGATGACATGATCCCTTTCTCAAATGTGTCATCTGGCCCATACAAGTCGCTTCATAATTGGCTAATTCTGTGCCCTTCCAAACATGGATGGTCTTAGCGTGATTATGATCATTATGATAATCAATTTGATAGATGCAAAGTTCTCTATGCATTGGTACCTTGCCTTTTGCACCTACAATGCGAGTGCCAACGTGTCTATTTCTTTGGTGACTGGTTACATTGTGAACATGCTGAACTAACCAAATTGCAACGGATTAACAGTACCTTCTGAACTGAAACAGCATGGCATGTCTGTAGTGTGCTGAATCTGGGAAAACAGGTGCTGCCGTTCATAGAGCACCAATATCACTGAAGAGCCTTGTGTTGGTTGTGGACCAATAAGATGCTCTCAGCACTATTCATGCTCTAACAAACTTGCAGCTCGCGCAGCTGAAGCTCTAACAAAATTGTAGCCTATAGAACTGATAAATAGCAAGAAGCTCAAGCCATACTCCACGCGCTCTATTGCATATGAAGACCCACAACTTGATGATGCAACTGCAGACACCTGACTTCTCACGACTGTACTGTGACCTGAAATCACAAGAGCCCTAGCACACTCCATCGTGCTTCCTCTGGCGGTGCTTGTTGGGGTGGTGAGCATCATGGTGCTCATTCTTCTTGACGTGGACACGGTGCTCCTTGGCAGCATCCTACAGGCTCATCACAGGGTTCACACATACCTCATCTTTGCTTGCATGCATGCTACAACATGCGCTGTCATCACTAAGACAATCAACTGCAGACGCGCAGCCTGGACACAGTCACAAGCTTGATTGTAGCACCATACATCTGTACACAGCTGCACACAAACAAACTGCTCAGCATTGCTCAGGTTTGTTTGCTCAAGCGTGAAGGGCAATGAACATATTGCAACTGGACCACGTAATAGAAAACCTCTTGCATTTTAGCATATACCACAGTTGCAAAATGTACTCACCATCAAAGACTTGCCCTCAGGCTTGTGGACATCATTGACATTGATGGTGAAGTGGCTGTCGAGGTACTCCACAGAGCGAGTGATGTCCTTGATCAGCTCATCCACCATGGCCATGCTCATGTCCTCCCTGATCACTGCCCTCAGCAGCTTTGTCTCCCTATACAGCAGCAACTCAATGTGCTGAGTGGTAGACATTGAAGCTGTTGCCTACCCAGTGACGAGATGCCAAATCTTGATCACTGACCCAGTTTCTGGTCACTGGCCAGGGGTAGACAACAGCCTCAATGTGTACTTGTGACCATCTTGTATAGCTGCGCTGTGGAGGACGGGATGTGAGCAATGTCAACATGTATTGCTCACAATCAAGTCCTTCAGAGCGCAGCTATACAAGGTGCTCAACAGTAGACACCAAGGCTGTTGTCTACCCAATGACCAGGTGCCAGATCTTGATCACTGCTCTTTGCCCCCGCGCAGACTAGCACCTCCAAACGCTCAGTGTACTAAGCTGGCATTGCACATCTTGCGCCTCAATACAGAAGCGCTCAGGTGTGAGCATCAAGGTTCTTGTCTCTGCCTCTGAACAAGCAAATCCCACAGCAAGGTGATGGGACACAGCATGCATCCGGAGCCATGACTCAGGCAGGCACAAGTCAGCCCCATTGACGCAGGTTGCTGCCAGCCAAGTCTTGTCAGCCAGGTCTGACCAGCCAACAAGATCCACCAGATGCATACTATACAGAGCAGCAGCATGGTTATGGAACAGTGACGAGCTGACATGCTAGAAAGCAGCGACATCATGACGTTTCTCCAGACCAGCAAGGTGCTGATATGCTGTAGAGCAGCGTTATGCTAACGGCAAGTAAAGCACCCTTGCATGGCACCACAATACAAGCCGGCAGGACCACCCAGGTACTCCAGCGCAGCTTGTTAGCCATGTAAGACCAGCAACAACAAGATCCACCAGGTGCATGCTATGGAGCAGCAACATGCTGACAGCAAGAGATCCACCTTGCATCAGGAGCCATGGTGTAGGCTGGCAGGACCCAGCCCCTCTGGCGCAGCTTGTCAGCCAGGTCGAACTCGGTGTACTGGCGAGCCTCCTCCTTGCCGTTCTTGTCCACAGTCTTGGTCAAGCTGAAGGCCACCAGGGGCAGGGCATTGTCCTTGCTCAGAATCCTGAAGTGCCCTGCAGCCCAGCCACAAGTTTAATGATGTGGTGATGGCATGTGAGACTGTTTAGAGTGTTTTACCATGCAAGTGTCTGCAATATACACGAGCCTTTCTGTAAGGATGTAATTGTATTATGCAACATGCATACCTTCGGGTACTATATGCACAGATGCAGTTTGTATGAATATCTATACAGACTATACGGTAAATTGGGTATGTACCAAATGAAGTTACACTACAGCACCAGGCAGCACTACACACAACAATCACATACACACACAACGTACGAATTGAGATTTGAGGTCAAACTCTTTACCTGTGTCTTCAATGCCCTTCTGGAGGCGGCGGGCCACCTGCCCCAGGTTCAGCATGATCTTGGTGTAGCCCTCCTTTCCCAGCCTCAAAAACTGAACACCACAACAAGAGCCATGAGTCATACCAATCATGACTAGGAGTCTGTCTGTACGAGCATCAAGTACTGTTCACTAAGTTAGTTCCGGCACTTGTTCAGAAGTAATTGAGTGAACAGTACTTCAGTGAACAGTGTTGTGGATTGTCTCTGCATCCAGGCAAGACTGTTGTGTGCCGCTAATGCTTGTGCTATCATTTCACTGCAATGCTAACAGGCAAAAAGGACAGCAGGACCAGTGTGGTTGATGCCAAGGCAGTGCCTACAATGCTCACAATCTGTGTAAACCATGCAAGGTATGAACATTGACTGAGCACGGCACCTCTCATCAGTTTCTATCATAGCATACAGTCTGCAAGAGTTTGCTTGACACAGCATCACAGCACAGTATCCCTGTTGATACAGTTGCAATACAGTATTGGTGCAATACAGTATTGGTGCGATACAGTATCAGTGCAGTATCAGAGCATTGCCAGACATTATTGCATTGTTCCCAAGTGGGGTCTTGAGGACATTATATGTCTGAAGGACACAGTACGGATGCAGTATCTGTATTACAGAAGAGAAGGCTGGAGGCACCTGGTAGTACTGGGCAATGATCATGCCAGCACCCCTAGAGAAATTGAGGGTGACAGAGGCCTGGTCGCTTCCCAGGTAGTTGACATGGAACACGATAGACTCCGGCAGGTACTCCTTGCTCCTCCAGATGACCCAGCCCAAGCCAGGGTACACCAGCCCATACCTGCAAGGCAGAGACTGTACCTCAGCATGAGTTCAATGACTGCGGCTTGAGTGAGTGAGTGAGTGAGTGAGTGAGTGAGTGAGTGAGTGAGTGAGTGAGTGGGTGGGTGAGCGAGTGAGTGAGTGGGTGGGTGGGTGGGTGGGTGGGTGGGTGGGTGAGTGAGTGAGTGAGTGGGCGCGTGAATGAACAAAAGAATGAATGACTGGACAAATGAAATGATTGAATGAACGAAATGAGGGATCGAATGTGTGGTCATGTTGTCATGGGCTTTGGCAAGGGGTTACGACTCATGACTAATGCGTTGGAAGTGTACATACAAGGCTGTGGTTAAGGTGCTGCTGCTGCTACTGTTGCAGCTTGATGTCTAGAAGTGGCAGTGCTTCTGGTTTCCTGAGCAGACAAACTGTGCCTGGCCATGTTGACACCACATGACAGCTGGGCACCTAGGCATACAAAATCATCAACAGTCTATGCCTGTCCAGCCCACACACTGTGTAATCAGTGTAATTAGTGTAATCACAGACACCCTCAAAAGTCCAAAACCCTGTTCAAATCAGAGATATCCAGAACAACCTCAAATGTTGAGATCCTGTCCATTTCACATACGTCAAAGACAGCCTCAAAGTCTTGTCCTGCCCAAGTCACATGCCTGTAGCTGTTACAGCAAACAGCCAGCCGGTGAAGATGGCGGTAGGGGTGTGAGGACATATGCTAGCAGCAATAGGGTGTGGCTGGAGATAAGCTGTGATAAGCTGGGACAGCGTCAACGAGCTGAAGCAGTCAGTTCAGGTTCAGCAACTTTGGACACAACAACTTGTGAATTTGAATCCACCAGCTGCCTGAGCAACAAGGTGTGGGGGGCAGGACTTACTTGTGGCCACTGGTGTTGATGGAGCACACGTTCTTGAGGCGGAAGTCCCACTTCAAGTCAGGCTCCACGAAGGGCGCCACGAAGCCACCGCTGGCAGCATCCACGTGGATTTTCACATCGTAGCCCTGCATGCATCTCAAACGTTGAACAGCGTGCATTGGAGCCATTTGCATGCATGCTTGTTGATCGTTGAGCCATATTGCCATTTTGCATGCGTGCTACTTGTTGAACTGTGTATGTTGGCGCCATTTGCATGCATTTAATTGTCAAGAAAGGTGTGTTGGTACCATTTGCCTGTGTACGTTCTGGTTGAGTACCCTCCAGATGCACTCCACATGACATCTCAACAGGGCGCGGGTCGCATGCATACTGTTCTTATGCCCCTTGATGTAGTGCAATCAAGCAGGAAACTACACCCTATCAGCTGTTCCATGTACTGATGTAAGCTGCTACAAATGCGTGTCGTGCCGCCTACCTTCTCCTTGTTGAGCTTCTCCACAAGCCTGTCCAGCTTCTCAATGTCCTCATATTCTCCTGTGTATGTACTGCCCAGAATACCACAAATTCCTGCAATGCACATACAGCATATCATCAATTTACAGGTCCATCAACACACCCTGTCTGAACATTGCAACCCACACGCCACGAACAATGTACAAACCCCCTTCAATAACCCACAGGAGCTCTCAAGGAAACTTGTTAACATGATTGTCGTTAGCACAGAACAAAAGCAGACACACAACAGAGGAACCGCCAAGGCTTTTCTAGCCCCCAAAAACTCGTGAGTGCCTTGCATCAACAAGCACAGGAATCCCTAAAGGCTGCAGGGAGTCAAAAGGCAGAAGGCAGGAGGAAGCAGGTAGCCAAGAAGAAGTACAGATGGAAGCCGGCAAGATGAAGCATGTCTGCTAACCGGATGCATCGCCCATGGAGTCAAGGGCCTTCCAAGCAGCCAACATGCAACAGAAGATGATTGGCAACAAACATACAGATCAAGGAAGGCAGGGAGAAGAAGAGACAGTCTCACCAATAGTGTTCTCGTCCACCAGCTCAATGGCTTTCTCAGGAGTGAGCACGAAGCAGTCATTGGTGAGATGCACAAACTTCTCCTCCACATCAAAGTATCTGGTGAACTTTTCCCAGCACACCTGCGTGCAGCACATGTGCATGCTCACTGATTTCTGCTGAAACTTTTTCAAACAGGTCAGACCTAACAACCACTCAAGATTCAGTAACAATGCTTGCCACGCAAGATCGCTCTTTGCTGGCAGTTTGCCATGTTGCCCATACAGACACGAGCCCATTTTGCTTTGGCTTGTTGGGTGCATGACAACAAACACTGATAGTGTGATGCTATTGTTGGTGTAGCATTTAGAATCACAACCAGGAACACAGCACGGTGCTTGTTTTTCATGCTACATCCATCTAACATGCCTACATTCATGTCAGAGCCTGACACTGTCATACCAGTGACAGTTGCAAAGAGTCGGCACAGTAAGCACCACCTGGCATCCATCCATTGCAACCACATGGCATTCAGGCTTCCTTTCAAGCCTCCTTGTAAGCTCCCTTTCAAGCTGCCTTTCAAGCTGCCTTTTGAGGATAACAGCAACTGGAGGATTGTTCCAACGTGGTTGTGTAGGCACCCACCTGTACATTGTAGCCCATGATGAGGTTGGGCTTGTTGGTGGGCTTGCCCTGGGCCTCCATTCGTGCCTGCCACCTCTTCTTCATGGCTAGCCCTGCCAGCATGATTGCTTCACTGCTGCCTAAAGTAGAGGTTCCCACAGAGTCTTCTACCCCGGTTGATGGGGCGTGGTACAGCTGCGCAAGCATTGCAACACACCTGCACAGACAGACCGCATGGGTTTTTGCATAGCTATGCATTAAGCAGCATGATGGCCTTAATGCTGCTGACAGTGTAAGTTTTTGCAGCGTTCTCTACCCCCGCATCTGGGGCTTGACACAGCTTTGCACGCTGGCAGCACACCTGCAGAAACACCTTCATTTGCATATTTATGCAAGGTTGGAAACGTGATGTTGTAGGCAGGTGAAATGCAGCTGAGTTCTCTGCCAAATGCAAGGTGCATGATACAGCTATGCCAACATTACAGCAGAAGGGTCAAGTGGGGCTGTGCAACAAATGACAAATCTGCATGGCAAATGGCCAGCATAAGGTTGGTCACCAGGTGTATTTACTGACTTCCCACAGACACACCTGCAACAAAACAGGCAAATGGCATTCAATGCCTGCTCAGATAACAGCATGCACGGTAATTATTGCCTGTCCAAGCAGCAGCTGCCTCGGTGTAATTTTCTCTTGATCTGTTTACACAAGCTGCATTATGCATGCATGATACTCGAACTTTATGGTGAAGCACAGATGGTAAATGTCATTCCACATGCCAGTGCTGAACTGACAGCAACACAATCAGGCAGCCTGGAACAGGCTGTTCCTGTCAACATAATAGACAGTGTATGCACACTGCACATGCAGCATTCCATCTATTAGTCTGTTAGCACAGGCTCTGTGCTTCAGCACATACGGCAGACACGCACCTGTTTTGGATCTCTGTGGAGCTTGGGTACTGCTCAGCGTCAACATAGTTGACGTTGATGGACTCAACAATCAGCTTCTCAACCTCTGGCTCCATCCAGGTGGTCACAAAAGATGCCAAGTTGAGCCTACATGGTCATTTAGTGTAATACACCTAGTGCAGGACAAGCTTTGACACGTCTGGAAAGCCTTCAGGCCTTACCTAGGGTTGCAGTCTAGCTGACGCATGTCTTTGATCAGCTGGTAGACAATTGATGGTGGCATGGATCCATCTGGTAACCTACAGAATGCAAGCTACGGTTGCACACAAAGATTGAAGAGACCAGGAGAAGAGATCCCCGACGTAATAAGCTGTGTACCTGTCTTTTGGAGTTGGCTGGGCATTGTAACGCGAAGCAAAAGCGCTCTCAACCCACGCATCGTCTTTGCTTTCTCGTTCTGTGGTAGCAAGCTGTTTTTTTGCCTCGGCGGTTCTAGCTCTCTTCGACATGGCGAAGCAAGCGCAGTCCTTCCTGGCCCCAGACGTTTATGCACAGTCTATGTCTGCAGTCGCCAGGTCAGTGTCTAGAAATCAAATGGTCAGCTTTTTCAGATTTGACGGGAGTTGCTCCTGTCGTATCAAACGCTTAGGGCTTGCATGGGTGGTGCTTGCTAACTCATGCGCGTCTTCCGCGACTACAACCATCGATCACCCATCAAAAACATGCTAACTTGCGTTGCAAAATCGAGCTGTCACGGTGTGTAGCATTTCGGCGCGACGGTGCAAGTATGAGATTGACGTCTGAGACATGCACTGTTGATCAACCGTCAGGATAAGCAGAGAATGTCATTCAAGCAGTGCGTATGCGCTGCACGAAGCGAATGCACAGTGGGACGCACCTTGGACCAAGCAAACTCAAGGTCTGCGGCTATGGTGCAGATGCCCTCGACGTCGAGCAGAAGGTACATGACGGGATACTAGATGCCGAGTGATTGATTGTTGCTTTTGCCACAATGTCTGACAATTTTAATGCATCGCACAGCCTACCACAACCTTGCTTGACTGCATAGGGTATCTGTTACAATACTTCTGTGATCCAGGCATGTCACCAAGCTCTAACAATTAGTGTATTCTTGGGAATGTGTATCTGTTATCCAATCCATCAAGGAATGTCTGACAGTTTTGCCCACACATTGCCCAACTTCCAGCCGGTTTGAATCAATCTACCCTTTCTGTCTGTGGGGCCCCCTGATGCACGTACTTGGGGCAGCAGTGGAAATCTGCTCGTGAATGCCATCAACAGCCTTCAGCACAGCAATGGTATCCAAAGCATCAACAAGGCATGTAATGCTAAACAATGCGCATGTTGGGGCTACACATCACAGAGCATTTCTGCTGACTCACAGCTGCCTACAGACGCAGCTGTTTTGTCGCACAACAGATGCAAAACGCTCACATGCACCAGGACATTGAAGACTTGCACATTCTCTCACAAGATTTGGCTTTCACAGTGCTGGAGTTCAAACATTTCCATTAGTCTATATATGCTCTGAAGTAAGTGCCTAAGCTGATGCACAGGTGCAAAGTCTGCATTGATTTCATTCGGTGTCTGGTGTTCATAGCCCTACTGGGTTGTGTCAAAGACAGTTGAGCTGGCAAGAGTCGTGTCAGCAAAGAGAGACTTGTACATGCAAACAGGGTGACCTCTGTTCAGCAGGACCTTAATGCTGAGCTATCTATTACTCACTGTCATCATCTGGCTCCTGCTTTTGACGCCATAGGAAGGCAGAGTAGATGCCAGCAACTCCCAATGCTGCAGGCAAAAGCAACAGTAAGTTTGCATTCAACAACAGGCAAGACAGCCTGCGAGGCCAGTGTGGTTATCAAATTGCCGTAGAACATTTTTTGAATGTGAGTGATGTACATCAAAATGACCCCTCGTTTGTTATGCTGTCAACATGCATGTGATGAGAACGAAAAAGACTGCTCATTCATTATGCTGTCACCATGATATACGTACCAATCAGGACAGTCTTGCCCAATGCGCTAGTGGCATGAAAAAACTCAGCTGGCACACCACTGCCCGTCATCATCTCCCTCTCTCTAACAGTGTACTTGCCAGCAGGCAGCTTTAGCACTTGCCCGGCTGCAGACAGTTAGATTGCATCAGCAATGAAGCAGCTGTTACAGCACGTTGTTGACAGCCAAAACATCAGGAGAGAGCAAAACAGCAGACAGCCTGTGACTTACTGCTCAGCCTATCAAGGTCGATTCCTGGGTTGAGAGCCTCCATTTCAGCTCTTGTTATGTTACGCTTCTCCATGATGTCTTGCAATACCTCTCCTTCCCTAACAGGGTATGTTCTGTAGGTGGCAGGGCCAATTCCTGCCAAAATTTCCCTGTCTCTTGATGACAGCTTGCCACCAGGCAACAATATAGTTTGGCCCTCTACCAAACTATCAGGGTTCATGTCATGGTTCAGGGCAACCAATTCTTCAAACTTGATCTCTGCAGTTTGACCACAGATGGACTCAAATCAGCACATAAGGGCCCGAACCTGAGCATCAGACATGTCTGCGCAGCTCACCTCGCTTCCTTGCAATTGAGTTCAAGGTGTCGCCCTTGCGAACCGTATACGGCCTGACTTTGAAGGAAGCAACTATGACCTGTGGCCTTCTTGACACTGCTCGTTGT
>JAABUP010001170.1_pt1 | contig 55414 bp, 49 predicted proteins | sample 5559201 | NCBI WGS metagenome assembly JAABUP01 (sample SAMN10711887, study PRJNA513373) | rock metagenome | isolation source: Antarctica rocks | place: Antarctica | reverse complement strand
TGGGGGTTTGGAGATGGGATTGGGGTGTGTTCTGCGATTTTTAGCGGCTAGTTATATAATGTAATCAGGAGCGCATTTTGTTTCGGTTGTTTTGCGCTTGTGGTTTCTGCTTCTTTTAAAGAGAGAGGCTGTGCGGTGTCTTGTTACATGAGGCTGAGCATATGATAGACCATCATGGCTCCCGTTGGAGCAGGGTGACAACGCTGCAGAAAGTGAGGGGTTTCTCGTCTTATTATATATCAGGATGTTATTATACTGACGTTGACTTCTGATATAACGGAGAGGCACGGGGAATACCTTTGCAGTTACTGTGATGGTGTGATACAAATCGCTGATAATTATGTCCAGAGCTTCTCACCTAGCTATCAATATCCACAATACGACTGCTACCAATGCAGACTCCTAATGAACGCTGATGCTTATACCTCAGACATCCACCCCAAGCTCAAACGCCTTGCTCCGGACCCTTCAGTTTCAGACCTGAGCTACTACCTGAGTAAATCGGCCACGTACCCCAACTTCTCCCTCTTGTCGTCACTGACCCTGGCATACTCCAACAACAGCCTCAGCACATAGACTTGCATATCCTCCCTCCTCAGCACTTTGTTAGCCCACTCCTGCCCTGCCATCGCTATCCTCCGAGCGCCCTCATCTCTTCCCTGCACTCTATTCTCAGCGTCTTGGTCACCAAAGCCCTGGTAGCCGAGGAAGTATTCCATGATGCCGTAGAAATCCATGTAGCGGTTGTCCATGGGGACGAAGTGTTTCCACGCCACAAGGCGCGAATCGTGCCATTCCCTAAACAGTGTGCTTTTGATGGGTAGACTCGTACTCAGCAAGAAACCCCGATACCGCCCACTGAAACTGTTTCCATCAATGTCCGGGAGATACTTGTTAGCGAACTGCTCCGCCATTGGCATACCAAGGGCAATCTTGAATTGATCGTTCGTATAAAAACAAGTTGCGCCCTCTTCCGGTTCCTCGCACATCAGGTCCACAAATGCTGCGTCAGAGAAGCTGTCCAACCAATCTCCTAGGTGGCCGCGGCGCATAGCTTTGAGATCGTAAGATTGAGAGGGCATTTCCCAGTTCACCGGAAACTCTTCCCAAGTTTCCGCTCTTCGGACTTTCGTACCGTTGATCATAGCGATAAAACGATGCCGTTGGAAGCCCTTCCAATTATGAGGCTTGTTCTTTCCACCTGTAGCTACGCCGCGCCATATGACCTTGTTGACTTTTTCCGACCAAGGCCCGCCGTGATCGTCGCCGCCAGAGAATCTTTCTTCGTTATTCCAGTACATAGGCGCTGGGAGGAGTATCTCGTTATTGATGGCGAATTTGGAGCCGCCAAACATAGGAAAGAGTTTTCTCGTCGCGCTAACGGTTAGGGGGTTAATGAGAGCGCCATGGAGAGATTGAAGGTCTGGTTGATGGCAAATTAGGGTTGAGAGGGTATAATTCGAAACGTATCCTTTGTAGGAATGGGCTGCGGCGTGTTGCATGGATATGCTAGGACTGCGGGAGAAATCCGTCATGAGCTCGGCTTTTCGAGCCGGGCTATCGGGCGGGCATCCTCGGCGGGCAATGGAATAGTATGGTTCTGTACCATTAATCAGTACACACTCTATTGCGGTCTGCGACCATACGCACGTGTGCTCTCCCACCCCTTGTCCGCCGCAGGCATGTGGTCTTGGTCAGCGGCGGCTAACCCGCCATACTCCGACACAATCTCTTCGGGCGAAGGTATCCTCCTCGACGCCCTTTCCGCCTCCATATACCCATTGATATCCTCCCACGGTACCACCAATCTCGGTTCATCCATCGCATTCAACGCCAAATCCATATCCGGCAAATGCGATTCAATAGTCTGAATAAGATTCAACCATATCTTTGTCCAGAACCAATCACTCCCTGCCGTGGCCTTCCCGTTCCGTACATTGATCGTCATCTCGAAGTCCTTAGCATCTCTTCGAATCTGCTCTGCGGGTAAGCCCCAGAAAGGCGCAAGGTCATGGTAGATCTGGTCCCAGAAATCCTCAACCATGATTGCGCCTTTCTCTTTTGCGAAGTCGAACCACGCTTCGAAGCCAGGTGGAGGGTGTCGACCTCTTCTCTTCCGGTATTCCGCTGCTGCGGCGTTCACATCGTTTGTTTGCTTCGAAAGGAGAGTGTCGAATTCTTCCTCCCCAGCCTTGATCAATAGGTCTATAGGATGAGCGCCATAGGCAGCTTTTATAGTCGATGCTGGCGGTAGCCTCGACGCACTTGATGTCAAGTCCTTAACGGAGGTTGGTAGGGAAGGTGATCTGTACCACGAAATAATGGCGAGTAAGATCGCAGCAGCGACGAGGTATCGTATGAAGCTAAAGTTCCGTCGTGGAGGGCCTGCAAATGCGTTCACGATTGGCGATGTCATGTTTGCCGAGAAAAGAAGTTTGACATTCGACGGACGAAGTGTATAGTCAGATCAAGTCGACGGCGAAAGGTGTCCTTCAATTAGAGGAGCGGTAAGGAGCGGAATCGCAACAGTGTGCGCAGATGACATAGTCAAGTCCAAGCCATGAATCACGAAGTTGATCCCAGTGGAGCAATGGCCTCAAAGGAAGATCGCATGGGCAGTGCTCTACTGCAGGAGGCTGAATGATGATCATCAGAAGAAAGGAGGAGCATATTGGCTACTATCTTAACTTTCCCCGTAGACATGCTAAGTACTTACATAAGCGAATACTTTAAGGTAGACTTCATGACTACCGAGGGTAGGACAGCATCTATCTTCCTCTAGAGTACGCTCGTACATGTAGATCATCGTCATGAGTATTCCAGTGTCTTTGATATACTTTACGTCCATATACATGCGGTCAGTCAGTCAGTCAAACGAAATGACTAGAATTCCCAAGCCGTTTTGTAATAACATAAATACTGATATCCCCGCACGGCTTAACTTCAAGTCCCGGGCGTTGTGATGCTACTATCCGTCGGTACGGACCGAGGGTCGCTTTTTTGATTTCGAGTGTGGTGATACGGTAACGTGGTGTCATCATTGCTAGTTCGGATGGTGCGCAAAAGGAAATCTCAATTCCAAACAAGCGTAGGTAGAGGCTGAGTCTCTGCCTGGGTGTGCGCAATGGGTCTATGGATCGAGTTTTGTCCTGTCAGATTGTTGATACGAAGCGTGGAAACCGTCCTCTTAATTGACGGTAGCCTGATAATTGAGCTGTAGATTCAGAATCTAGAAATGTCCCTCCCAAACGCCCAGTTCAAGAACCTACACATTGAATTCTTAGTACAGTTTTCTCTCCTAGAGTGAGTCGTGCTCTATTGAATCACATACCAATAGATTGGGATCAAAATTCTATTCTTCCAGCTCACCGACAACGTCAAGTACGCTCCCCTCCATATCAACCACGCTGTCCTCCCTTTAACCCCGCTGATGCGATCCCCAGGCGTCTGCACCAATCCCTTCGCGTTGCCCAGATATGTCATCATGCCCATGTTCTTGAAGGAAAATGTCTGCGTATCAATATCGCCCTTGTTAAGATGTTTTCCGAGCCACAAAGCTTGCTGATTAGCTGTCTGCGCCGTCGCTGGGAGAACAATGTTCTCGAGCGCCGCATTATCGCCGAGCGCAAAAACATCTTTCATTACCGCCTTTGCTTCGGGTTGCTCACCCTCCGCATGCCTTGTCTCCAGCTGAATCCTCAGATGATCATCAACAACGATCGCGCCAGTTTTCTCGTTTTTCTTGATCATCCATTCCACCCCGTCTGGCTCCTCCATGGATTTTCCTCCTATCATCATAGCAGACACCTCGGGGTATGCATGACACTTCTTGACAGCATTCTGCACAAAAGGATTCATCATATTCCCCGTACTCCATACACACATCGCCACACCTACCTCCCCTTCTTCTTTCGTCTTGAGTGTGTAACAGCCTTCCGTGTCCGGGACATTCATTATTCCAACATCTTGCGCCGGAAGACCTGGCCTCAATTCTTCTACGTGATGCGAAGTTTTAAGCTCAACGCCCTCACGCTTAAAGACCTCCATCGCATAATTTGCCAGACTCTCATCGAACATAGAAAGGACCTTCGGGGCAACGTCATAGACAGAAATCTTAATAAACTTCTCCAACCCAGGATAGAGTTTGACAAGATCCTCATGAATCAAATCCGACAGTTCCGCCGCGAACTCCATTCCCGTCGGCCCGCCACCAACAATTGCAAAGTGTAGTAAGTGCTTCCTCATCGCATCCGTCGTGATGGGCAACTCTGCAATCTCAAAACACTCGAGGACTCGCTTCCGGACCTTCCTCGCGTCGCCAACATCCTTCATGAACAGCGCGTGTTCTTTAACGCCCTTCGTGCCGAACGTCTGGCTGTAACATCCTACTGCAACGACTAATGTATCGTACTTGAGCTCAAACATCTTCCCCTCCTGTCTAGTCCTCTTCATCCTTAACGCCGTCTCCTCCTCTCCTTTGCTCACGTTCGCATTCGAATTTCCTACAATCGCCTTCGTCACAAGCGGGTTTACCACACTCTCCTCGACTCTGGCAGTCTTGTTTGCAAAGTCGACATCATCCGCCCAAGCCTGGAAGAAGTGCACCTGGGAGCGTCTGTCGCGGACCGGTTCGAGCGCCGTGCGGAATTCGAGCGTGCCGACTGCGGTTGAGTTGAGGAGCGGGGTGAACACAAAGTACGACCGGGGGGAAACGACTAAAATCTGGAATTTCTTCGGATTGAGTTTGCGGGACAAGACGTAACCTAGTGTTCCGTACAAATACGTTCAGTTGAGGCATTATGGTTAGATGGACGGAGACTGGAGATAACAGACCGGCCCAGCCGGATCCAAGGATAACGACCCGCTCGCGGTCGCCTTTGTTGGCGTCAAGCTCAGCAGTTGCCATTCCTCTGCGTCGCACCGACTGGGATAGCAAAGGTGTCGTGGTACGTCGGGCGTAGGGTGCTCGTGTGAGATATTCGATCATGGGGCTAGGAAGCCTGCGCAAGTGACGCAGAGAGGCCATATCAAAATTGATGTGAAGCACGGCGAGCGATGCACAAGTGCTGTCGTGAAACTCCTATCAAGACGCCATGGTTAAGATGCTCAGAATTCATGAGGTGTTAAATCCGAGGTTCGCCTCGGAAAACAGATCGATGTGGAGCAGTCCCGATAAACTCAAAACAACCATTGACCCGCCGTTCGTATGGAAGGATCCGTCATAAACCAACAATTGCAGAACGTTCAAGGATTTTGAGAACAGTGATTCTATACTTATGCTACGCAATGCCATTTGAAGACAAAACAAACAGATACCCATCAGAGAAGAGTGTCACCCAAGGCGCACCGCACTAACGAGCATCCAGCACGAATTGTTTCGCTAGCACCTTGGGCGTCGAGGGCTGGGTTTACTTCTACCAAGTCCATGGCGATGAGGCTACCAGTCTCATGAACACATTCGGCGATGAAGTCGCCCTCTCTCAGCGTCAGACCTCCTCTTACTGGAGTCCCAGTACTAGGCGCCCATTGTGGATCTAATGCATCGACATCGAAGGATAGATGGATCGGTGTGTCGTTGCCGATGTGACCAAGTGCCATATCCATGACTCGACCAATGCCATACCTGAAGGGAAGAATTGTCAGCCTGAGTGCGAAGGGGTAGAGAGAAGTGACACACTTATCGATGTCGTGCATACTGAACGACTTGATTCCATTGTCCCTCAAGATCTTCTTCTCGTCCCTATCCACATCCCTCAACCCAATGTAAACAAACTTCTTCACACTGATCATCTGATCGTCTTTCAACCACCCGAAGACATCCACTCTCTCCTCCTTCGCCAGGCCCGTCAAAAACGCTACCGGCATCCCATGAATGTTTCCGCTGCCGCTTGTTTCTGGCGTGTTGATGTCCGCGTGCGCATCGACCCAGATCACAGCCATCTCTCTTCCTCCTAGCCTCTCTCTGATCGCCTTCGCTGTACCTGAAATAGTACCGATTGCAATACTGTGGTCTCCACCAAGGGTAAGCACACACCTCCCTTCCTTCGCATGCTCGTAGACTTGATGGCTAAGCTGCTGGGTCACGGCGCTGACAGCTAATGGTCGTTGCATATTGCGGTAATCTGGGTCAGCCTTCGGCATAATAGATGCGTAGGAGTGGACGGTGTTGTCATGGTGTAGGCTGTAGCCTAGTTCGTCGGTGAGCTGTGTGAGGAGGCCGGCGGAGATGAGGGCGGAGGGAGCAGCATCAACGCCTGGTTTGCACTGAAAGAGTGTGAGTACAAAGGAAAGCGTTTGGAGCTATAAAGGAAGTGGAAGAGTATACTTGACCGCCAGAAAACCCCACAGCCACGACGCCGAGCTCGTTGCCCTTGGCTAGGAACTTTGGCTGAATCGTCGATGGTGAAGTCATTCTTGTCAGACAAAAGACAACCTGTGGGCGGTATGGAGCTCGGGGGGGCCGTGCTGTAGCAGAGCTGCCTGTAAAGTGGAGCCACAGGAGTGTGGCTTAGTAGGAACGTTATGATGTTTGGGTTGTAATTCGAATACATACAGGAAATCGATACTTATATATAGCAGCTCAGCAGTAACACGGAAAGGAGCGACACAAAGAAATTGAAATAACGACCAACATATTTGTAGAATCTTTCGCACAAGTACCGGTCACTCATAAGATGTGAAGGTTTACATGCTTCGGTTAAACGTAAATTCTCGTACAGGGTTCGCCTTAACCTGCACTTAGGGAACAACCATTTTCCAGGCTACACCTCTAAGTACAGGTCCAACACGGACATGACCCCTAAGTGAAGGTCGTAGAGAGGCAGCATGAAGATGACGAATCTAGCCTTCAGAAGCCCCCACGCACACGAGAGAATCAGCAGTCAATTGGGTGAGCTTAGTCGAGAGTGAAATCTAAGTTTTTCAAGTAGTCTACACCCAGCTTTATATACCATAACTCGTAACACCAAGGAGCTCCTTCAAGACAGCCTCGGCCTTTTCTGCTTCGATCCTCCCCTCCTCACCGTTCCTCATCATCTGCCCCACAAACCATTGGATCTTTCCTACTTGCCCCTTATCCCTGATCTGCCGGACTATATGATCGTTTTGGTCAATCAAGCCCAGCGCCAATGTCACATAATCTTCCTTAGCCATTGGTACCAACATCAACATATCCTGGTCAATGATCTCATTGACGTCTCGTCGGTCACCTTCAAATTTCATGGCCAAAAGCTGTTTGGCCGTACGGCCGGTGATTTTCTTCTGCAAGAGGCACACCACTATGAGAGCTAATTGATTCGCTGGTACTGTGTTCTTATCCCATGCCTTCTCTGAGGTTGTGAAGAGGCCACCAAGCTCATGCAAGAGCCTAACATCCTGAATTAGTGCATGCAAGACCTCGACCAAATCGAGGATCTTACCAATTTCCTGCAGTCTTCCCAGTCGCTGTTGTCGTAGACTCGGACTTTGGATTGGAGGAGTCCTTATCCTGCCGATCCGAACCCATAGTGTGTATTGCAGCGTCGTCCATAACCTCGAGATAATAATCTAAGCGCGCGCCGTCGTCTAACGACATTATTGTTTTGGCATCCTTTATGGTAAGGCAGTAGGGCTCCATGGTCAACACTTCTAGAGTCATGTCAGGAACAATCGGTAGGGTGTGGATGATGTGATCGAGAACATCCTGGAGACCCCGGTCAAATCAAGTTTGTTTGCCTAAGACCTATAGGCAGTGACGTACCTTGCCAATGATGACGGGTCCTAAGTCTGGGTCAGGCATGTACCGATAGTCAACTTCTCCCTCTTTTCCCCTCAGTCTCGTAGTCTCCGTACTTCCCAAGGCCCATCCTCTTGTCTCTCCTTCAACCATGCCTCCGCCTTCCAGGGCATCGATCTGACGATCTCTTTCAGCCATGATGGCATCTTCAACAGCTTTAAAGCTGCTCAAATTTTTGATCTCTGTCCGTTGACCCAGCCCTTTCACTCCGTAGTACTCGTGGCCACCATCATCTTGCCGCGCCTGATCTTTCAGCCGTACAGAGACATTAACATCGGCTCTCAATCCGCCCATCTCCATACCAATGGTAACGGCATTGACAGCTTGCAGCATGGCTTGTATCTTTCTCACACAGGCTGCAGCAGTCTGCGGGTGGTGTATCTGTGGCAACGTGATGATCTCGATGAGTGGATGTCCCACTCGATTAAAGTCTAGAAGATGGGTTTGTGGAGGTTGTAGTAACGATTTAGCAGTGTCTTGCTCCATCTGAATCTGCTTGATGCCGATGGTGATTGAGTCACCGTCTTCGGGAGCGATGCCGTCGTGGGCGTAGAGCGTGATCCTGCCGTCTCTGGCAAATGGTTCTGACAACTCGTCAGTACCCGATTGCTACCCCCAACTATCCTTTCTGGCCCGTACCATAATACTGAGTGATTTGATATCCTGCCGGTTGATCCTGATAAAAGTAGTGTTTCCTGTCAAAGCGGCTCGTCCGCTGAATATTGCAATGTAAAGCTGTCGCAGCGCGCAATGCTGGTATCAGTGCTTCTTTTTGAAACACCTAGACATTGATCAGCATCTCGAACCGCACGCGTAAAGACTGGCATGTTTGTGGAGCTCACCGGCTGTGTGCCGGGAAAAGCGACGTCGAAGAGGGCCACATGGGAGTTAGGAGAGTCATTATTGGACGCTGCAGCACCTGCAGAATATCAGCATTGCTTGTGCCGTTTTGCTTCTGGGCCTGTGTACTTGAGAAGAGTTTGCACTCCGTATTCAACTGCGCGTGAATCTCAATGCCGACGGTCAAGTCCCATTTCTCCAGCCTCGGATCCTTGCTCTTCCCTCTCTTCTTTTCAGATTTGGACTCTCCAGCAGCACGTCTCTTCTTTGCTTCATCCTTCAGTTGCTTTCGTAGTGGTACGGTATCTGATGTCGATGCCTCGGTGTGGAAAGTTTGTAGATTGCGTGGTGAAGAGTGCGCGAACAGCAACCGTACCGGAGCGCTTTGACGCCGCTTTCCACTCTGAAGGCATTGTCGACATAGGGTGTGTGATGGCGGAGAAGCTGCTCTAATGGACCGAGACACCCATGAGTGGATCATGAATACTACGGACGTGTGGTGGTGCTTGGCAAGGTCTCGAGCTTGGCCGCTATTGTTCTACATAGACGTATTTCGTACCAACGAGCCCAGGAAGTATGCCGATCACTATCACACTTTTATATAATCTTTGCTATACTAAGCCGAATCAGTAGAGAAACGAAAGAAAATCTAAGAAATCATGACATTGATAAGGTCCAAGTTCGATTGTCAAACCTCTTTGTGTTACATCGAACCCGAGACATCACATCGTTGGTAGATTGGTTCAACTGACTAACGGCATCAGATGCGCCGGACCTCATCAGAATGCAATTCTAGCATGACTGATAAGACGCTATAATTCCGCTATGAATCCGCTTTTCCGAGTGGGTCTCATCTCAATCCCACTCCAAACCCAGCCAGCGCAATATAAACCTTCAGCATCACAACCACAGCTGTGACCTGATCCGCGACCGTGTCCTTCGTCCTGTCCCAACCCAAAGTTCCCTCTTTCGACTCTTTCGAAACGACCACCAGTTCCACCGCGCAGACAGTCAACAACGCAATCCACAAGCCCAGGTTCGCCCAAACCCAGCTCTCGACATGTATCCTAGCTTTGACAGACCGCGAGTGGATCGCATGATGCTCGCAATGACAAGGGTAACGCAGGTGAAGGCTAAGAGGGAGATGCCGAGGTTGGCAGGGTCCAGGCAGACCATTTTGAGGATGCACATCAGGAGTTTGCAAAGGATTAGCGGGTAGTAAACGACACTCGGAACTTTGTAGGCTCGTGTTTGCGCCGGTCCGCGAGATTTTGATTTTGATTTTCCGAGGCCCGAGGGCTCGACAGTGTCCGGCTGAGGCTCGTTTCTGCGGTCATGACTGGGCTAGGGTGCTGCTGCTCGAACCGGATTGTCGCGAAGAGTAGATGAAGAGGAGGACCACGGTCAGAAGTTGAAGCCATGTGAAAAGCAGGATAAGGATGGTTTCGAGAAAGCACGAGGTGAGCATTTGGGAGTAGAGATGTGAGAATGGGCGCTAAGGGACGATATTAGCACATTGGAGAAGAGATTCGGAGTCTGAAGTAACTTTACAAAGCTCTCGGCGCAGTTAGAGTACAGCATTATGAAATCGTGATGCTTAGTACAAATGATAGAAGGTGGTTTTTGGATTTCTGATTATTATGAAGCAACTAATGGCGAAGCAAAGAGTTCAATAGATATTTACACTACGCTCTTTCGGCTCTCCGAACGCAACACCGAGAGTCATTCCTCTCAAGGGTCAACTGGCTGAATTTCTCGCCCGCAGCGGCCCTAGACGTTCCCACGGAAACCCATTCGAGGTGTTGATAATCAGCCATCACGGCGCTATCCTAACAACTTCAGTATGTGTATGAGCTGCCCTTGAATTGAGAGCGGGACCACAGTAAGAAAAAGCAAGTTAGACATCTGGTCAACTCATTATGTATATTTCCCGTTCCTGAAAGCGCCGAAGAAGCCGTGGACGGGGACGAAAGTGGTTGACATACACCCATGCCAAAAGAAAGGAGACCACCATCGCACACATCCGCCTACCAAGCCGAAGATTGAGTAGAGCTTAGAAGACAGACTATGCTTGAGACGCAAAGAACTCACAACAATGCCTCACTCCTCATCTTGAATGCACAAGCACACAACGAATCCATCTAGGGGCCCAAAGCCCCAATAAATGAAGGTGAAGTGTACTATCTGGTGAGGGTAAACCGACGATTGCTGACAGCCGGTGATCATTAGATCCTCGGGGCATACCAGACTTTGCGCATCAGTCGGGCACACATCCAGTTTGTTCTGCTTCATCCACCGCCTGAGGTGGGCCAGCACCGTCCAGTACCATAGTGAAGTCTTACTGTAAGTTCAGCAATACCCGAAAATCTCGAGCGCTGCCTCAATAGCCGACATTGATCGCTGCCAGTAGCGGTTTGACAACGCTGACGGATGTAGCTCCCATTGCCTTCGTTGCCAGAGAGTACCGACGACAGAGACCAACGAGGCATTGAACAGGAAGTACCTTGAAGAGGTAAGACTGAGAGCAGGTTGTCAGATTCTGTTACGTTGACTTACAATAGTAACCAGGCCCGAGGAGGGAGAGATCGTGCCCGGAACATTTCGCTGCACAGCTGGGTCAGCTCGGATGCAGATGCGATACTGCCGTTTGGTCAGAAAGGAGCTTCCATAACCAAAACCCCGTCATAACCTTAGGCATCCTGATACGGTTAGGAGAAATGATATAGTAGTTACCATATGAGAGCAGCTTCCTCTGCTCTCGCACCCGATTGATGTTGGCTCAATGGCTCATTGCCGCTTAAAGTTACCTTCACCAATTCAGGCCACGTAAGTAAGACAATCGTACCCAAGCGCATCGTCTGCAGATGAAGCTTTTCCAGTTAGCGGTGTGTTCTTATGTGCACGGCACGAGCCAAAACTCACTAATTCAGCCTTCTGGGGTTCCGGCATGGTGGAGAGATTCCCATGCGGTAGGAATTGGGCTCTTGGCGGGAAGCCGGAACTCGGAGCTGCTCGGGCTACGAGTGTATCATAGCCTTCCGATCGCTCGGCGTTTCGCTTGTCTGGAATGCAACGAAGAATGGTCGATAATTGGGTCATTGCCTTTGGTGTGATGCGACGGATATCGTCGTCAACTGGGCCCAATTGGCATTGCTACGCCAAGAATCAATACCCTTCAAGTTGAGTGCTTCAGGGGCCAGGAGGTAGGGTAGAGCTTCGACGCCAAAAGGGTCGCAGTCAGTCTGTGCAGTCTTACCTCCAACACATCTGAGCACAAGGGCAATTCGAGCCAACTGATTTACCCATAAGCTTCACAACAAATTCAAACGGGATCAGACAGATTCGTACTTTTCCAAAAACTCCGCCGTACGCCACACTTGGAGCCACTTCATGCGCTCATTATCTTGTGGCTGCCAGAACTCCGATTGCCGGATACGAAGGCCGTTCGCTCGTCCGATATCGATCGCAATATCTGCCCCGGTAAGTAACTTTCGATTGTTCGAGATTGGAACATGCAAACCTAGGTAGTGACGCGCGGTATCTCTTCTTTCCCCAACATGGTATGCGCTTACAAGAATCATAGCTCTCATAACCCAGAGTTTATTCCGCCAATTCTCATCGTCTAAATATCTACGTCCATTTTCGTACCACATAATCAACTTATCCTCGCTGCCCTGATCACTTGTCTGGACACCCAAGGCAAGAACCAGACAGATCTCACTCATGATCTGATTAGGCAAACTTCTGTTCGCTTCAAATACCGAGTCAAAAAGGTCAATCAGCTCTCCTGCATCAAAAAAGTAAAAGATGCAATTGATCCTGTGCAAGAAACAATCAAGATAAGGTCTGACTTCCGATCTAGTTACGTGATCGAACGGGTTTATAACCCGGACGTGGCGAACATTGTCCGCTCTTGATGTGTCAAAGTCTGCTCGCCCAAGAAAGTTGCTACGATCGAGATTTGAGGACGAGCGGCTTTCGGATTCATGGCCGATCAATTCTTGAACATTGAAGATCAGGGACTCCTGCCGGCCGTTCTCATCTACTAAAATTCCCGCCTTCCGCGAAGCCATAACGGCTGGCTCGATCGAATTACAAGTCTGTGGTGATTGCCCGTCTTGTCCTGATCCCTGTTTCGTTTGATTTGGATACCCCACTGCGTTCTCCTCAGCCTCTTGTTTGGGATGTCTCGACTTGAACTCCGTTAGGTAGGTCGAACACTTCGTATAATTGTCGGTTTTTCGGTACTTCGATATCTCCGCATCATAAGTTTTCTTCACCGCTGATGCGTTGGAGGTCCAAGGCTGTTTGGTTGGAGGCGTAAGAGCCTGCCACCTCTCGCCGGCGAATCTTGCTAGCTCCACGAAGGATAAATTCTGTCCTTGCACGTCTTTATGTATCTTGTTGGAGAACATGGCATAGGCCGAACACGGTCTGCGCGGTGCGTTTTCATCTGGCTTGGGATGGCGCCTGTATCTTCTCTTCACTCGGTCACCAGATACGCTGTCACCCTTGAATGTTTCCGTCCTGTTGCCGGCCTCACTATCGCTTTGCGTTTCATATATTTCGGTGTGATTGGCGACCAGGTCCAGCATGCGGGCTATCTCCCTTTGTATTATCCTTCGATGACCCAACTTGACGCCGAGAAAGTCAAAATCCTCCTCGGTCATGCAGGCTAATGTTTGCCAGTTCTCGAAACCATGTTCGGTGAAGCGATCCAAGTAGTGAAGGACACCTAGGTGACCGAACGATTGGGCTAGGTCCGTCGTGATATACATACTGTGTGTCGTCTAGGCGATATGAGAATCCCGTTGTATGACGTCCACTGGTACGGTAATACGGCAGGCTTCTGCTAGAAGATTGCAATACTTCAGTCAGGCCCCCTCGCTGTTGAATGTATAATCGCACGTGGATATGGAGATATGACTGGATGAACGCGCACGTAGGGTTGGAGAGTGTTTTAGGTACAAAGTGGATGGAGTTCCAGGCCGGGGTATTATGTGGTGATACAGGTCCAGACACGAGGTGTTCGAAAGAAGGATTCGCAGGGCACATTGACGTCGAGACAGCCTGAGAAAGAGAGACATTATTGGCAGCGTAATCGAGTGCTAGTTACCCTTCAGTTTAAGTTACTTTACATGACTTACTCTGACGTCTTAATTGATGGTGGCGCTGCCTTAGCGAGAAGACCCTGAAAAGACCCTGAAAAGACCCTGAAGACCCTGAATTTCAAAGAAGTAGTTATTGCTGACTAACCCATATCGATTACATGTCGGTTAAAACCCAGTAAGGATAGATTAAAAGAGCGCAGTACGAGTATTTGTCAGGTCTTAAGGCAGGCCAAAGAGTACGAAGGCGTGTGCTTGAAGAGTCTTAAGACCAGAGCACGACTACTGTGATACAGCGTCAATACCCATGTATCTTATCTCTACGTATGGGAGTGGTTTACCTACAGTCACGTCTAAACAGTCACCCCCCGGACAGTCAATTCTAAATGTCCCGACCTAAATAAAGGGTAGTAACTGTGACTGGCATGGAAGTGCCATGCTAGGGCCGGATGTTCGTGGATCTAAGTCTCACCGCCGTACTCGGATGGAATGTGCGGTGACAGGCTAAAGACCGGTGGTAGACATACCATAAACAGGTCTATGGCCCAACAGCGGTGAGTATGACGATGAGACTTGTGGGAAGTGGTTATAAGTAGAGCATAGACACTCGTAGACATAGTGTAGAGCAAAATACTATATAGTCTACATACAAAATGGCTTTCGCTGTGCCATCAAGAGCTCTGATTGCCCCTGAAATCGTCTCTGTCTTCCGTGAAGCCTACGAATCCATTCCGCAATCACATTTGCAAAGACTCTGTGATAATGAGAAGGTAAGTCGCCAAGAAGAGGGTTGACAACGACTGCCAGCCTATGCGTTTAGTCAGGGCTTGCTCTAGTAATTGAAAGTAATACCATATTGAAGGAGATAACTCCTCCAGCAATCGCAACTTGATTCTCCGGATGTGTATCAAGACTATCAACACAAAAAAGAACGCAAAGGAGAAGAAGAACAAAAGCAACATGAGAAGAAAGCAGTGACAAGAAAGACTAAGAAGACAAGAAGAAAGGAGGTGCGAAGGAAGGATGTCTCGCAGGTGAAGTCGAAATATAAACCCTACATAAGAGAGAGCAATTGTGTGTGCAATTCGGTAGTGCGCAATCGAGTTGCAGGAAATGGAGTACTCAATTGCTATGTACATTTAGACTGTGACCCCCTGCGTTGACTATCTGCGCATGGCTGTTCGGAGGTAAGCCGCAATAGGAGTAATTTACTAACATAAGGTAAGCAGCTACAGCCCTCAATACTGTACAGAGAGTGGAGCTAGACTGCGTGGTATCCCACCATGGGTTAATGAAGTTTTCCTATCAGTAGGGCACCTTCACTGCAACGGCCAAGCGGGATAGCACATGTGCCTTGACAGAGTGATTTCGCTTTTCTTTAGACTTGGCTAAATGTTTTCTCCAATGGCAGCCTGTATCCCGATGATGTGCTTCATTCTACCCTGATTAATCCTGTCTCGCTGTTTGCTCTGTACCTTTTCCTGCACCATACATATGAAGACATAGATCCGTACTAACAGAGGCGCTAGAGTCAATTATCCAGATGAGCCTAAATGTTGGAACGATCTCGACGAAGACTGAGAATACAAGGAATTGAATACCGTGGAAGGGGTGTAAGCCTAGGAGACAAGAGTTGGGTCTAGGAAGGGGGTGAAGGGGGTGGATGAGGCTTCTCCTTGAGCAGAATGCCGCAGACTCGTAACAATATTCTCAGTGTGTTTTTTGAGGATGTCTCGACTCGCATTATTGCGGGAGAGAAGCCAGGCTGGTGGAGACTTACTGGGCACAGATGAGAACTTCACATCCGTATACCACCATATGAAGACGCTGCCGGGTAGAAAGCCGGGTCCATACCCAGTACCCTCCGATTGGTGTGAGTCTGGATCACCTCCTCCCCAAGCTATGTTGCGCTTCAACTGGTGACTGGTCGCGATATCTATGTTGCGATGCGGCAATGTGCGATGATGTACCATAACTGTCACTTCGGTATATCGAGCCCGCACAGATCAAGTGGACTACATGTGGCGCCCCCTTCTGTGTTGGACGAGAACATCATGCTCCAGCTCTTGCATCCTTTGGCGTCAAAAGGCTTTAGTTGCTTCTCCAGAAGTTGAGTTGCACAAGGCAAGATTTATGCGCGGCCAACACGTCGTCTAATGAAACAAGTTATGTATCTTTCGCCTTCACCAACCAACATCACACTGCATCATTAGTACACCAATTGTAAACATCCCACTTCAATTGGTGATGCTGACGATAAGGAGGCACCTTCCATGCGGGTCGCTGCATGATCTGGCCACTGCCGTGTCGTGCAGTCTGTCGCAGCCTGCAGGAATCGCGGGAATCGCACAAATGGCTAGATGCAGACATGTGTTCTCTCAAGAGCCCATCCTCTGAAACTTGATGGCATGGCGCAGCAAGATCCTGAACATGACGATCCAACACCAACATTATGGTAGTTCTACCCATTGATCGTGTCTCGAGTGTCAATTATTTCCTTTCATTCTGTGCTGTCACAGTACTAATATCATTGTGCACTTGCAGACTGGACCAAGTCCTACGAAGCCTCGAAACGCGGTGGAGTCAGTCTGGAATTTCTTCCACGAAGACAACCCTGACTCCAGAAATTGCCCGCGGCCTATCGCGGCTCATCCGACCAGCAAAATCTCTAGAGGAAGCCAAAAGGTCCAGGACAGCTCCATACGGCCATCTACTTCTCTAGTCGAGAAAGCTCAGACGCGGAAGGGTTACCGGCGCACGAGAGACTCTGCCACTCCTGATCCATTCCGGGCAGACCCAAAAACACGGTCAAACAGGCGGAGACAGTCGCATCAGGACGCGAAACACTCCGAAGCTGAGGGCTGGAGATACTTTCCACGGCTAGGACGCATCGTTGAGTCCCAGGAGTATAAGCGACGTGTTCATAAGTCAAAGGCACCAGTGAGCGGCATATGGTCAGGTACTACTAAGATGGCGTTTACGGATCAAGTTCGCAAGAGCGGCAGCTCGGCAAAGAAACCCTCAAACTTTAAGAGTCCGACCTCACCTTCGGTCATCTCAATCCTGTCCGGCGTAACGAATGTGTCAGGAGGATCAAGCGGCAGCAATTCCACCGTAACTCAGGAGTCAATCTCTCGACCGAAGTCCCAAAGTTCCAAGCGGTCGTCTGTTGCTAGAGTAGACATGAAGAGACGTGGTACGAGGAAAGCTACTTCAATACACAGTCCAACACCGCCCACTATTATTGAACGTCCGGATGTGTTTGCCTTTATGGAGCTTGGGTCGACCAGTACAGTGGACATGCAGACAACGTCAGCCTCTGCGATCGGTGATGGAATCGTGGAGAAGAAACCCAATGAAGTATTGCCGGACACCATATTCGAGGGTCATCTTGACGGCCACGACGATGAAACGGCCGGCTTCCATTCTGACTCCGGCATCTCCGTCCGTGAGGGCAGCCCTGAAAGACTTGTCAAATCGGACACAAACCAGAGCGATAAGGGTGGAGTGTCCTTTGCCAAAAACAAACCCCCGGGCAGCGCTGTCTTCGAGCCATCAGCCAAACAACGTCAACAGGCCGCTCCAGATTATCCACCATCGACTAGAGGAGTCCGGAGATGGTCCAGTACATCTGATTCGGGCATTGGCTCCTCTGTCGATGAGTACTGTGGTCATGACCCGCCAAATTCTTCCCCGGAAACTTACTACGCTCGAGAATCTCCGAGGCCAGCTCTGCGTGTGGACGAACATTCCCTGCCTTACACATTACCGGACATGAACATGCACCCACGTGTACCGATCAAGTCACATGTACTGCAAACTGATAAGCCGGAAGAATCCGTTGCTGGATATGAGCAACTTGCATTGAAGCTATCCTCAAGTCCAGATGGCATCGACACTTTGACGCCCATGTATCGGAAATTTGAAACTCTCAACAACCGTATCCTCCTCTACCTCCAGGACGAGATCTCTGAAATCGAGGAAGATCTGCGCAGTCTTGATGAAGCGGATGCGCAAGCGTATACTGCTTTGAGTGGCAACGCTGATGTGGGACGACCAGTACAAGCCTCACGGAGACGTGAGGCGAGAATGCCTTCCGAGATACACTTCAGGCGTTTGGATCTGCTGGGTAGGGCATTCGTGAAGGTTGGACAATACAGTAAGCCAACCAACCCTTCGTAGTGCGCCTGTCAATCTTTTAACATCAGCGACCTAGATCAAGCTCTATCCTCGTACAGTGGGCACGTCAAAAGCTTGCATCCCGTTAAAGACGCAGACGTTGAAGTGTATCGAGCATGGATTGATGAGCATTGTACCATCGCTGAGTCTGAAACCCGTTTTCTCAATCATAAAGCGGACCTACTAGCTTTGACTTCACCAAGTCTGAATGGCAGAGCATGGAGAGGGTGTTCGTCACCTGTCGGACACTCCGGAACTGCTCCCGCGCGCATGGCGATTGTTGTGTCCGCAGCCGCCGTTTTGATACCTCTACTGTCATTCAGTGTAATATCAGAATTCTTTGGTAGACTTTTCGTTATCATCGTCGTTGCCGGGTCCGCGACCGCGATGATGGCTCCATCAAGAGCGGGTGGTTTCGTGACCTGGGAAGAGTTATGGAATTGTCTCGCAGTGTGAGTTGGATCCAAACCCGATCTCCACCTAAGTAGAGGCTAATATTAGTGCGTATAAGATATGCTGGAATCCTTATTCTGATCGCAGGAATCTTGAGATGATTGTTTGCGTAACGTTGGCGTCCTTTCACACCTCCAGGTTACGGTTGGCCTATTGGAAATTCCCCATCGTTGGATTCTAAGCTTCGAAGGTTCTCCAACAGTACTTTCCCAAGGACATGTATCATATAGGCTGTTTTAAGGTTCTCTTTACTGCGGACCTGGGGTTTTACGATCGATCTTTCGCTCGAGAATGTGTCTTCGACCGTTTATATCAGCAATTTATACACGTCTTCCTTGCCTGAAAGGTTCGCTCATGCCGGTTGATACCTTAGTATCCCTGCTCGGGCTCTAGCCTGTTGCCCTCGGGTCTTCCTGCCAGGGACGCACTCATGCTCTCGCGATTCTAAAGCGCCGATGCCTTTCAACAGCATCACGAGGTGCCACTACTAGTCAAGGTGCCGTTAAAGTCATCCAATGTTGGCAAGTTTATGTTGGTCTTCTTCTAAGATCGTGATATAAGATACTCGTCGCATTGCATCACCGAAAATTACTCTACAGATTCAGACAAAGATTCGAAGTCGCCATACGTGATGTGAATGCTTCTTCCGCACAGGCCACGGAGAATGTGTAAGGTTTGAACATCGAACACCCACTGTAGCCTTTCATTGGGAGACAACTACAGGCTGAAATGAGAATTTTACTCTTCACTGGAAATGGTCACTGAAGTACAATGAGGGTTTGGCCCGTGGAACAGATCGATCTACGGCAGGGATCACGATCAAGGTTTAGTAGATTGATGGAAGCGAGTACGGACCGCCAACAGCGTGTCGACGTCACACGTCAAGCGTCAAGCGTCTTGATTTTGCACCAATTGTCGTGCTAGGAAATGCAACGGGTTTCACTTCAAGCAAGAAACAACAACTTCTGACCATGGCGGCTGACCCCTGCCCACGTCTCTCTCTCGTCTCGCGCAATGACCAGGCCTCCTACTTTCCGCCCTGACCTTCCATTCACTTTCGACAGGACTTGACTCCAACCGCCTTGGATTTTTTACCCATCAAGAACACTTCTATCACAGTAGAAAATGGACAAAGCACGCCAGAGGATGCAAGAAACGCCGCAGGAGCGCGAGACTCGCTCAGCCGGCTCCTTTCCCTCCTTTGAGCGCCAGCTGCCAAGCCTAGTCTCGCGCCTCAACTTTCCGCTCGTTGACTCTTTAACGGCATATCTCGGCTTCTATAATCCGTTCTCACATACCGTCGAGCCGAAAACAGAGGCAGTATGGCTCCTCGACAATACCGCCTATCGTCCTGTACATTTCTATCCGCACAAGCCACAGCCATGGCAGGCGGAGTTCGTGGTCGCCTACTTCCTGAGAAACAGCGGCAAGGACATAAGCAAAGTGGTCGCGGAAATCGCTGATAAGATCGGGCTCGGTCAAGGCGGCGATGCGAAGATCAAAGAAGACGGGGAGAACATGATCAGGGAAAGGGTACAGCCATTCTTGGATAGTATTAGGCCGGCAAGGATGGTGGACGTCAAATTTCCGGGTGGAGAAGTACAGAGATTGGGACCAGGGGGTAGAAATGCTATCAGTAGTCAGCTTGTTGCGATCAAGGGCGAGCACAATGATGGGGAGAAGGCTGAAGTTACAGCGATTCCAGAAGAGGTGTCAACACATGGTCCCATGATTGTTGACTTCGCTGAGCCAGAAGGTTGGGCCGTCATCTCTGGTACACTCTTTGCATTGCTCTCGTGTACCTCTACGTTCGCTGATATACAGTATCTCAGATATTGACGACTCCATCAAAGTCACCATGACCCCCTCCCCTATTGGCATCCTTCGGACGACCTTCGTTGACACGCCGAAGCCCATCCTGGGAATGCCAGAATTATATCAACATGTCAACTCCACTATCAGACCGACATGGTTCTACCTCTCTGCCTCTCCGTACAACCTTTACCCATTTCTTCGCACCTTCTTACGCGGATTCTATCCCCAAGGCACCATCATCCTGCGCGATGCTTCATGGATGGATCTTGCTGGTTTCCTAGCGAGCCTGACGCAAGGAACGCAGGCTTACAAGGTCGGTCGGATGGAGAAAGTTCACAGGTGGCTACCGAAGCGCAAGTTGCTCTGCGTTGGGGACTCTACTCAAACGGATCCTGAGGCTTATGGTGAGATGTATGTCTAGGCGTTGCCCTCCCATCTTCCCTCCCTCTCTTCACCCGGTCAATGCTAAGAAGGGGTGATGATAGATATCGGAAGTACCCGCGCTGGATCCACGCAATTTTCATTCGCAAAGTGACCGACGTCGCCGAGCTGAACGAAACGGACAAGAACGAGGACAGCAGATTCGAGAAGGCGTTCAAGGATGTGCCGAAGACTATTTGGAGAACCTTCACCGATCCAAGAGAGCTATACGAGGCCGTCGATGCGTTGGTCAAGGAGTAGAGGGCCCCTTATCCACTTTGATACATTTGGGGTGTTGGCAAGTTTGGTCGTTCTAGCGTCGTACAATGTGAAGTGTTGGATTGAGCGCTGCTCTGCGCATAATTCGGATCCGCTGTCATGGTCGATGGTGAACTTCATCACTTTTATTGTATCAGTCGTTTGTTTGGGAACATTGGCGGCTGCGTTGCTCCTCGATTTCTCAATTTCATGACGAATCAGAAGTCGTTGGACTGACGCCTTCGAATATTCTCTTCGCGCTTGGGAATATAGCAGGAAAGCCTCAATCATTCAAACCTAAGCAATCACGTCCTCTTCTTTTCTTCGAATAGTGACATCTTCCCTTGCGTGCGTGGTCCTCGCTTCAAGAAAGCTTCTCCTCTAAACTCACGTGCGTTACTATCCTCCACACTCCCATATCCAACCCAAAATCCCAAGCTCTAAGCGGGGTCAGACTCTCCAGGCCACCATATCCCAATCCCCAACGCAAATGCTCACGAATGTCTACTGATCTATCTACACTTACTAAGCTCGACGCTGGAATTTCCTCCCTGGCGCTCTAGCTCTAACTACCGAGTACGAAGTTTGACAGGCTTAACACCCCCCCGCAATACAGAAAGTTGTATTTCTGGATAGGCACCGGAGGGTCCATTACCGGCAGCTTGGACGTGAGGTTTGCTCTGGCACATTTGCTGGGCTTGCGTAGCCGGCCAGACGGGTGCTCCGTGCCGAGTGTTGAGTGAAAGGGATCAGGCACGCTACGGCTCCAGCACCAAGCCCAGACTCTGTGTCTGTGTCTGTGTCCGTGTCCGTGGTTGTGTCTGTGGTTGTAAGCAGCGCAAATAGTTCGACGTAAGAGCAGGTCTCGACGTCGGCGTGGGGTTTTGAATCCCTTGTCGCAGAGGTTCGACTACACGTGGACTGGCTTGGATTTACTCTGACCTACGGGTAAATATGTGCCACGTCCACACATCCCTATCCGTGAGGTAGAGTACTGCAAACTCGGCAACCCCAGCGTCCATTCCATTCTTGAGCCAAATCGTCACCTAGCTCTTTTCGGAGGGCTTTCCAGTATCATACGTCCGATTTCATGAGGTAAATATCTCAGCTAGCGAAAAGCCCTAAAACTCCCTTCCACCATCGATCTCACCGGCAGGGAGGATGATGGTGACTCAACGGACGAGCTCCCGCCGCTCGAAGAGCTCAAGGGAAGAAACACATTGTATGTGTGAGGGCCCCCAGCTCCAAACGCGGCCAAGTTTACGACCACCGAAGAACGAGTCAAGGCTTTGGGTGTGCGTGGTCATTTTTCATCGTTCCTTATTATCGCTGTGTACGCCAGAGGTCCTGCACTTCTGAAGCTCAAAACGCGACGTTCGCCCTCCATGTTGTCCGTAAGTAGGGCTAATTTTGATGTTTCAAAGGGTGCTCCGGTGGTAGATAGAGCCAGACATTTTTTTTAAAAAAGGGGGGGGGGGGGAGAATGAGCAATCGATAGACGAGTTCACGGGCATTCCGGTCGGTCGAACGGGCATTCCGGTCATACACCTGTTTTTTATCTGTGAACTCTTCTAGGGGCCGTCAAGCTGTCGAACACCTCAAGGCTATGCGGCCGTGTCGTCTTGGGACGATCCAGCTCCGGAACGCCGCAAGCATCCGCGTAAGCAGATGATGCATGCTGCAATGAATGTAAGACGGTAAGACCAACACGATTGATTCAAGGGAGTATATCGGATACAGATACAGATACAGATACAGATATCCGTAGAGTGCTCCCGCAGCATATCGGATCGGGAGTACCAAGAGGACCTGGAAAATGGACCAAACGATCCTGCTGAACAGAAATCGGCCCCGATGAAGGCATTGGCAAAGCCCACGAACGAGAATACGCAAATTGGAAAGCCCCGTGGTGTTTTTGCCGGAAGCTTCGACGAAGGTCAGGTGTATGATAAGAAATATGGCAAGCAATCCTCACTAGATAGCTGGTTTTGTGCAGGCGCCGAGGCATGGATCCAGGCGGGAGTTGTTGAGAAGGCACAATTTACGGATGACCGTGGAGTCAGCTATGCAAAAACATCTTCTCCAATCACGTCAGATATATGCGTGAGACGCTCCATCATTAGATCAAGGCAAATCCTTCAAGTCTCAGAGAGGTAAAGTACCTTGACGTTCATTGTACAGATACACACGAGGGGCTCCGAAGTGAGAGACACGCAACAACAAGAAGGGCGACATAGACGGCTGCGAGGCAGTCCCGTCTTATTTACACCCATTGTCCCAAGACACCCATACTCTTCAAGAGGTAAGAGCACCTTAGAGAGACAGGAGAGGGTTCGAGTGAGAGTCGCTGCGAGACAGAACGGAGGATTCAAGCAGAGGGGGTTGAGACGTGCATAGTCTGCAGACTGGTGTGTTTTGAGGAGTGCTCCATGTACCTCTGCGGCCACAATAGTTAGGGCATCTGCACTCTCCCATCCTTATTGATCCTCTTCATCATTAACTTGGGAGGCACTTCATGCATATATGTCACAGATCGAAAGTACCATAATGTGCGGTCGTAAATCTTCAATTTCTACCAAAAACGAAAACAAAGGCGACACTCCTAACTACGCTGCAGAAATGCAGCTTCAATCACCACCCCTCCGCCGCCCCACACTGCCCTCCCTCCCTCCCTAATCACGAGGCACCCTGCTAAACAGCGGCGGCGGCCCCAACAGCTCCCTCAACTCCTCCGCACTCCTCCCGCTATTCCTCGGCACAAGTACCGGGGAACCCCACGCCGTCACCATTGCGCGTGACGTGGGGGTGACGTACTCCGCATTGAAGCGGCTCAGCGGAGGAGTGACACGGCGAGCGCGGGCCGGGACCGCCACCACACCTTCACCAGCGGCAGGAGCAGCAGCACGCTCCGCACGGAGAGCAGAGATCGTCTTCTCCTTTTCGGAGATCTTCTTCATCGCTTGCTGGTGGCTCTGCGTCAACTCCTCGATGCGGAGGCGCTGCTGCTCGATTGTCTTGCGAAGGACGTCTTCGCGGTTGGCTGCGTCCAGCTTCGCTGTCGCAGTTTGCTGGGTTTTCGCCGATGTAGAGACTGCAACGCCGATGTCCGAGATGAAGGGGTCGTCAAGCCCTGATGGTGAGGTAAGGTGATGGTGTACAGCTGGGCCAGCGGACGATGATCCGGCATTACTAGTGCTCTGCTTGAGAAGAAGGTTATTCACTTCCTGCACTCCTTTTGAATCGGTAATGCTGAGGAGTTCCTTGTGTTTGTCGAGAAACTCGATAAGCGTCTTCATCTCCGCAGCGTGATATTTCTTCGCCATAGTAACCTCATAAGCAACTTCCCTACGCCAGTAATCGACCTGAGAATCGAGCAACAGGTACAAGCGACGGATGTGAGCTTCACGATGAAGGATGGTCTCGTCACGCTCGTCCATTGCCTTGCGAAGTTCGGCACAACGCTCTCTCAGCTGGTTTGCATGAAGCGGAGTGAGTTGTAGTTTCTAGTGAACCATTAGTAATTGAGTTCATGGACATGCTGCTGGAGCTTCATTTGGTCCTGCTATCCAAAGTCCAAAGTTTCGGATAGATCTCGGCGACGGCGAGTGGGAAGAATCAGGATCTTACCTGGAGTTCTCGTCCCATGACCATCCATCTTGCCTTGTCATTCTCGTTCTCTTCTTTCAATGACTCTTCTTGGCTTGGAGCAGCGAGGTCGGCCAGTGCTTTCTTTAATGCCTCGATCCTTGCTGGTGTGATTTCCTCAATCTGTTCGTCGTAAGACAGGTCTCTGACTGGCTGTCTGGTAGTCGCATTCGCGAAGGAACTAGCAGCACTCTTGTTCTTAGACCAGAAGGGCATGTTGACAGTGGCGGTAGCAGATGTAGGCGTAAGTTGATCTCGGAGTCTATGAGAACTTTCGTCCCAGCGGCGATAGGAAGTCGGTTGTAAGGGGTATCCTTTGGTTTCAAGCAGAAGAGAGCCAGGAAGCTCTGCAGGTTCAATAGATGGTGTTATTGGTGTCGACGGTGCAGAGGTAGAGCGCTGGTCATGAGAGTCGAGCCAAAAACAAGCTTCAGATGTGGCAGAGGTTGTTGAACTCCAAAATCCATAATTCACTGTGGGCATTGCCCTCGTCGCTAAACCAGCCAATGGCACCGTTTTGATCTTTAAAGGCATTCCAATATCATGATAGATGATTGAGGTCGGCATCATTGTGGTGTGAACCACATCCCCTTGTAACACGGGCAATAACATCAAGGAAGGGTTCTTCTTACACATCTTTGAAGTCTTCCTGATACTCTTACAGTTGCATTCCATAGAACTGATAGGAACAAGAGCATGTAAGCCGGCATATTCTGTTCCGCAATTTTTGTTCCTCGTCCATGGTAGGGGAAAAGGCGCCATCCTTCCTCTTCATCCTGCGACCAGAAAGAAACATCAATGAACAGCATCGATTGTAAGACAGAAAGAAGCAGACAACAGAAGCAGAGAACGTAGTTCAGATACTAGGAGACGGGTACGACATGTTGCAGACTAAATGCTGGGGAACACCCATCAAAAGCCCATCCCCGAAGGAGATGCATATAGCGCATTCAAGACTAGGCAAGAAAACCCTCTGGACGATAGATCGATTGGCAGTTCGGTTCCGAAGCTGGACCGTTCATAGTCTTTATGCAGTGCGTTGGACGTAAAACGGAACTTGGTGATGAGCGTGGGGAGCCTCGGCGGCAATGGTCGATGAAATGGTCGCCATGGAGTCGTGAGGGTTCGTTAGCGTCTCGCTTGCTCCCGCCGTGCATAAATTGTGTATCCCTACAAGTATAAGGTAGAGTTCCTCCACGCCAAACAACGTATCTATGCACTTTTCAGAGAATGCCTGACGGCAATATCGAAGAAAGTGAACCACGGCGGCGGAGCCCATTATACTCTACAGGCACAGAGGATGAGAGGAGACGAAGAAGAGGAAAGGGGGAAGCCAGGGACCCTAGTAGGGATGAAGACCGAAGAAGACCTCGAGATGCCTACCACAACAGGGAGAGGGATGATCGAAGGAGGCGACGCTCAGGCAGTCCAGAGTATAATCATCCAAGACGCCGACGCGACTACGATAGCGAAGAGCGACCCACAAAGCGCACACGAAGCTCCTCTCACTCCCCACCGCCACACCGCCAGAAACCTTCTAGAGGTCTCTCTCCCACCTTAGCCAAACGTTCGCGGGATCCCCTACCTTCCCAGGAAAAAGCCTACAAAGGTGAAGATGGGGCGCTAGAGAAAGTACCAGAAGTCGAGAAGCAGCAGCCGAATTTCAGTAACACCGGCAAACTTGCTGCGGAGACCAATACAGTTGCCGGAACAGATATTGTGCTCAAATACAACGAGCCTCCAGAAGCTCGAAAACCACCTTTAAAAGATACGTGGCGGCTATATGTCTTCAAGGGGTCTGATTTGTTCGAGACGGTGGAGCTTGGAGGGAGAAGTTGCTGGTTGGTGGGCAGGGAGAGGATGGTGGTAGACTTTCCGGTCGATCATCCGAGTTGTAGCAAGCAGCACGCGGTGGTACAGTTTAGGCATGTGGTCAAGACGAATGACTTTGGAGATAAGGATGGGAGGGTGAGGTCAGTCGTGTTTTGTGGTGATCATTGAGACTCGAGTTTGAATGGCTGCTAATGGTGGTGGTAGACCGTACATCATCGATCTGGAAAGCGCCAACGGGACGATGGTCAATGGGGATAAGATATCAGCAAGTCGATACATTGAGCTACGAGACAAAGACATGATCCAATTCGGACTGAGCACGAGGGAGTATGTGCTCATGCTGCCGCCTGCAGGATAGAGTAGAGATATCGGACTCAACGAGCGAAAATCACTGCATTGCTTGACAGGCGACCATTACATTGGGAAATTGTAGCACGCCATGATCGCATACAACCTGAAATGCAATTGCCCAAGATTGTCGCTCCGCTATCCGTCCAAGGATTCAAACATCCCGTTGCTCGTGCTTTTGGTGCTGAACCTCCTCATATCTTTGATTTAACCTCCTCTTTCTTGCCTTTTGCTTCATCCACTAGTTCTGACGTCTTTCCCTTAGCCTCCCCTGCCATCTCCTGTGCGGTGCCTTTAGCCTCCCCTGCCATCTCCTGTGCGGTGCCTTTAGCCTTCCCTGCCATCTCGTGTGCAGTGCCCTTAGCATTGCCTGCGGCTCGCTGTGCACTCGCGTCGGCCTTCTGGGTGCTGATGCCGGCAGCTTCCTTTACCTTGGCAGAAGCTCGCTCTATTAGATGCCTGTTAGCAACTTGATGCGAGGACAAGATGTGTCTAAGTGTGAGACAGCTGAAGGTTTGGGGCGGAGGCGGATATTCGCTGATTTCGCGGTGAGATTACAAGGAGTGTGCACCTACCGCCCTTCTCTATACCCTTCACGGCGGCACCTGCAACTTTTCTGTCGACTTCCTTGAGTGTTTCCTTCGCGACGTCGACGGCAGATTTCTGCGAGCGAACGGAGGTGGAGAAAGTAGCTCTTGGAGCTAGACGGGCAACACGGAAAGCAGAGGTGGAGGTTTTATACAAGAACGACATGATGGCTGATAAGATGGATCTGTATTAATCGATCTAATGTGAAGCCTCAAAGATATTTGATGGGATTCTGGAGTCTTTAGGATAGTGAAGGGACCACTGGGATGTAGCTTCTCAGAAGATGGGTTTACCTAGGCGGAGTAACCGAGCTTTACGTCATTCTTGCATAAAGGGCTCAATAAGGCTAAGCATTGCTTCGCTTAGGTCTGCGCAGTTGCTATGATTGTGGGACTACATGCCTTGAAGACCCATCTGACAGGAGTATGTATCATTATGCTCATCGCTTCTGCGCAGCGACAACTTCGTTGGATACATTATAGGGTTCATTGAAGCTCCTCCACATCTGTAGACACCCGTCTCTGCCTTCAACGGCCCACGATCTGCGTTTCATTAGCTCATTCCATGCCACGCTATTCTCAGAGCTCTACCCACACTTCGCTCCGATTGTACTTTAAAGGTCCTTGGACTGGCTGTGTTCGAGTCATCCATGACCTGGCGGCCATGCGTGCGGGAACTGAGCAGGGTACGGTCGTTGATCGACATAAAACGGAGAATTGAGCCCAGTCGGCCTGAGGGCTTGTAAACAGGTGGAATCACACTCCCAAGGATTTTGAAGAACATACCGAGAGAGATTGAGACCCTGGGACTTTCCCGGAGCTGTTCCAGCCATTGGCTGAGCCGTATATGAGGTATTCCAAGCCGAATTCTGATCCACATATCCGAAAGGGTACGGAGCTGTTCCAACCATTGGTTGAGCCGTATATGAGGTATTCCAAGCCAAATCCTGATTCGCATATCCGAAAGGGTACGGAGCTGTTCCAGCCATTGGTTGAGCCGTATAAGAGGTATTCCAAGCTGAATTCTGATTCGCATATCCGAAAGGGTACGCCTGAAGCGCAGTAATACTGATCACCTGGCTCACGTTCTCCACAGTAGCTACCGAAGGTTCCGACGTTTCAGCTGCGCGCGCTGTGGAATTGGCCTGGTCTGGGATTATGGTAGAGAAGCCGTTCATCGGACGAAAGGGATGAGCTGGTGTAAGACTACTCGGCAAGCCTTTTCTCCAAGTCTTCCTATTCCCGTTCCATGCACCAGCTACTCTACGTGGAACGTAACCATGATTCTTGGGATGGTCGGTCCACGCTTTGCCCTCGGGGTTGCCGCGCCTCCTCGCGCATCCAGGAAAATGTTGAAGTACTGTGTATCGACGACTAAGGACTTTACCGCATAGAGGGCACGGGTACTGATTCGCCTTGCCACTTGCCGAGACGGTCTGCTGTTGGCTTATTTCATTTGTCTCGTTTGACGCGTTCGTCACTCCTGGCGTGTCTGTGACTGGCACAGCCAAAACTGGGGTTGATCCTTGAACAGCAGAAGCCACAAGGCGATCTAATGGGATGAGCTTCGATATCGCAGGCTGCAAGCTGTGACTAATAATTACCTAAGGTTGGAGCCGTGTCCTGCTCAGTTGCAGCGACCGAAGAAAGCAGCAAAGGATCGATCGGGAAGTCTACAGCTAAAGATCAGTTGTTTTATAGTACGCAAGATATGGTTATGACCTTACCATATCGTTCCATGACTTGACGTTAACTCCGGTTCGTGCGGTGTGAATGATCAAGTCGTGCGACGTTGTGGTTCCTTCATACATTGAACAAGCTTACATGTAGGGTCAAGAGCAATGGCGAAACATTCACCCGGCACTTACCGATATTTTCTATTGCGCAATTTGTCTATATACTTTGGTCTTCTTCACAAGTACAAGAATGCTACACCTGCTTTCGGCTGATAGTCTCTTGCTTTGCTGTGCATTTGAGAGGATGAAATCTACTTTTGAAGTGCTTTCGAGCTGTAGATGAAGAAGCTTGATACCGCCCAAGAGGACCTCAGAATCCGTGTTGGGTCTTCAAGTGTTACATGGATCTACTGCCAGAGTACCTCCGAGATGTACGGACCAGCTTGTACCTGCTGGAAGGAAATTCAAAACCCTCTCGTGGTCTTATGAGATGATTTTCAAGCTACCGCAGGTGTACTCTTGAGGTGTAGAGTACAGCCAACAGAACTGGACTTAGGAGCCTTGCTTTGGCATTGCAAAAACACCCTTTTTGAGCTGCGGAACCTTGTCTACCGCTCTACACTTTACTATTGAGATAAGCAAGACAAGCTTATGGGTGTATTTGATATACTTCTGGAGCATTTTTGAGACCGACTGACCAGATTATAGCCGCCGGATAAAACTTCCCAACTTTGCAACGAGACTTGAAGGATAGGGTTCGATTTACTCCTGGAGTACCCTCAAGACGGAGATGACGAAGGGTGCAGCCGGTGGAGGACTGATGACCTGCTTCGAGCCTTGAGGTAAATTTGGACTTACTGCTGGGGTACTCTTGAGATGTACAGCTAACAGAAAGGGACTTGGAGCCTCGCTTTGACGTTGCGTTCCTTTTTAGCGGAACCACTGTTATCTACCACCACTCTGCAATCTGCTCTACCAATCGAATCAACAAGCATTCCAATCAGAAGGAGTCGATTGCTCAACGCCGAAGCGTCAGCCATGATACAAGCTCCTGAGGAAGAGTACAGAAGCTCTTGATGGGACTTTGGAAAACAGAGGTAAGCTTGGAGGATGTAATGGATCTGTTTACTGGAGCGGCGCTGAGATGGACGTGAAAAATGGATTGCTGATGACCTCGTTACCATACATTTTCATTGTCAAGACCCTCCTAATCTCAGAGACATGTCTACAACAGACGAATCTAGTTTGAAGTCCGCACACCAGTACATCATCTTGAAGTTTGATGATGTCTATTGTCAACTGACACAAATTCAATTGGCGAATCAATTCCAACCATCGCACTTCCGAAGTATTCCCCTTGAGGCGCCGTTTCTAGAGTTATAGCTCAGCACCTTGCCGATGATGAGACTTCCATATGGTCTCGTCGAAAGCCTTCATTGGCAATTGAACGAGACCGATCACTGCCGGAAGGAAACTCCTACTTTGCAAGGAGCCTGAGACGAGAGGATTTGATTTACTGCTGGAGTCCCCCTGAGATGGATATTACAAATGAAAGCTGCCGGAAACGGGGACTGAAACGCCTGCTCCGAGTCTTGCAAAGTGTGTTCGAATATACTACTGGAATACTCCTGAGATATATATATAGCTAACGGAGGAGTCAAATTCCGTTTACGGAGAGCGAAAGGTGTGTCTGATTAGAGCTGGAGCGCCCCCGAGTGTATATCAATTCTCGAGTGTTACCAACAGACACCACGGTTTCAAGAGCTTGCAGGACACCTCACAGGCGCTGCCAGCAGCTCACCCTCATGTCATGGGGCCAATCAATGTGTCTCTAAGCTCTACTCCAGAGGTTGACGTTAGCCCTACTGCTGAAGCGTCTCTGGGCCGTACGTGTAAATCCTGAACAATAGAATGACTTTGCCGAAGATCTTGCGGGACATTTTACAGAGACCGGTCAACAGCTCAGCCTTATGACAAACCTTTCAGCACAAGAGATCAGGGAAGAACGACTACAAGCAAAGAAAAGCCAGCAGAGTCTCGGATTTTCGATTGATCTTGACTGGTTCAGGAGCCATCAACCATAATTTCAGTCCTAATCTCCATCACAAAAAACAAGTCATGGGGGCAGTCTACAAGAATCTAGGCTCTCCTAAACTCGACCCATCCACTTCGTATGGATGAAGAGGTGGTACATGAAGATGCAGGAGTTAGGAAGTTCGCACAACGGATCTTCTTTCGCTGTCTGCAGAGGTTGATACCTGAAATTCTACTGGAGTGCCCTCTGAACACATGAGTTATGTCGGAAGACAACTTCCATTGAGACCTTTACCTTCGCCAAGATCGTGTTACCGACGGTATGAAGTATCACGTTAAGGGAAAGGGAAAGGGCTGGATCACCGATCATGCAGTTACTGCAAGGGTTTTCAAGTCCTTTCGACTTACCATGGGTCTAACTCAAGTACACTCAAATCGATGTACTGAGATAACCCCTGTATGCACATCACCAAACCACCAACCCTCAGAAGCTCCAAACCCTATATCCAAGCCTCAAACCCAATCTTCCATCTACCACCGAAGTGCTCCAAAAACACGGCGTCTACCCAGAAACCCAAAGGATAAAACCCACCACTGGTGTCCGCATGCACTCGATCACACCAAGTGGAAGATGTTTTTACTGACTATGTTCTTAGACGGAAAAAAAGAAGGGTGCTTTTGGAAGGGAAGTAAACAACAACGACGGAGACGAGAAGGGTGGCATCTGGGGGAAGATATTGGAGGTGCCCAGTCTCGTAAAGTCTTACAAGAGACCGAGAGGCTTGCAAGCGGAGGTGCACCAAAGCATGAGCCGATCAAAGGTGCAGGCCAGCAGGGCGATTTAGCCGCAAGACCCTCGGAGGAGGGATGAGATGAGGAAATGAACGCACAAAGTATACAAAGTACACGCTGTAGGGACCCAAGAGATTAAGCTCACTCATGGTCCTCACTATGAATTATTGGCCTCTTGACTATCTGCCGTAACGAAGCAATCGTTGAAAGGGAAACCTGAACAGTATAGTGTATGGCAAAATGCATATGATCACTACACACAGAGTGTAGCACGAGATCGAGGAGTCTGAGTACCCACTGACAACAATAGATGGCGACCTAATGAAATGACAAAGGAAAGGCAGAAACGTGAAAACCTAACACAGAGGACATTGCAAGTACGGCGCAGCTATGTCGATCCCGATGTTAGGTCGAAAGAATCCACCGCCTCAGAGGAACGTTTTCAGGAAGGGAAAAGAAAGGGAGGATTTGCCGAAGTATTGCAAGCTCACGAACTACCCTCGGAGATGAGAAGTGATGAAGCGTAGAGGGGAAGCTGTAGAGAGAAAGCAGAAATTTGATTGCTGGATGAGGATGTTATGGTTATTGTGAAGTGGCAGTCAGACTTCAAGGAGGCGAGGGATGCGCTGGGAGTGGTATTCGATAGTGCTTGTTGAGTGAGGTGTGAGTGTGATAGGTTAGTTGCTAGTTGAGAGATAGTAGCCAGGTTTTGATCTGATATCGAATATGTGATTGTTGAGTCAACCGATTAGTCGCTGCGCTGCGCTGTGGGTGAAGGTGAGCTATCACAGTTCGATGAGTCCGCGCTCAGATTGCATGGCTCAATTACTATATACGGTGTATTATAGAAGTGACAGTTCTATTATCAGGAGGTTCTCTATTAATTCCGCCGAGTCCCTAGGTGGGTATAATGCGATGTCGCTGAAACACCCTATACACACCTCTTCAATAATGGCGACACAACATCTAACGCCAAAAGCTCCATCATGCTCACAAAACTCCCAGAAAGCACACCACATTAACCACCAAACCAGAGTATTTTATAATCCCCCACCCTGTCTATCACCTTCAAACTCAAATCCCAAACCCGTCAGATCGGGCCGTCCGGGGGCACTCAATCCCCTCCTCCTCGCATCCACAAACTCCTGAAGCGCAACCTCATCGTTCGGAGTCGGGATGAGATTGATATCCGGATACGGCTGGCCGGAACCCCCGCCAACAGCACCAGCACCACCGCTCCGTTGCCCATGTCCCCGGAATGTCTGCAATGGCCTGAAAGCCCCCTGTTCAAAAGCCCTCAACCTCCTCTCGTGCTCCAACGTGCGCTGCCTCGCATCTTCAATACTAAACGGGTCATGCTGGCCGAACCTCAACTGGCCGCCAAACTGCGCGATGCCCAAATCGTGATTCCCGCCTTCGACAGTGATACCAGGGTCCGAACTTGAACGCGACATGGACAGATCTTGGTTTGGTGAGATTGGGGACATTGAGTCCGCCCAGCCGCCCATGCCAGTGATAGCCTGGTCGGTGGTGAAGCGTGGATCGATCGGCTCGAAGATATCTTCACGATAGACTGGGAAGGCGTGTGCGAATTTGGGGGACTTTCTGGGAGAACAGCCATCGGGGAGTCGGTCGCGTGGGGAGATTGGCGTCACTGCGCCTAGGTGAGGTGAGAAGCTTGGCTGGCATAGAGGGGGTTCTGTCTCGGCGTAGTGGTTAGATTGGCCGGAAGCGTTGCGTGACATTGGCTGTGAGCTGTAGCCAGGTGGTAATGGAACTGGGTAGTAGATTTGGGTCTGGGGATATGCCAGCTGGGGGTAGTATCGTGGTGTTGATGGGGAACGATGTGGTTGGTAGCTGCCCGTACGGTGATGACCGCGGAAGTCGGCGGGTAGGCGGCGTTTGGCCGTAATGGTCACACCTCCTTCGAAGGGCAGAGGGGCGGGGTTACGACCTGAGATTGAGGGCAATAGATTTCTTGAGCCATCGTTCTCATCAACCAGGTAGACAGGTGAAATCCCGGAGATGTACGGATCGGAGCTGTGGTATGCATTCATATAGCGGAATCCTGGCGAAGAATTTGGCGTTCGATGATGGCTCGGGTCAGTTGGGGGCGGAGAGAACGGGTCAACTTCGTCTGGAGCCGAGTGGGTTACACGGGACTTCGGCACGAACTCAGCTGCCAGAGGAGATGGTCGAGCGTTGGCGTGTCGGCTGCGAAGAGTTTCCCGAGAACGTCCACGCTGCATATTTTCTAACACAGGAGAGGCTTGACTTAGGATCGGTGATGGATGCTTGGACGATAGCTGTCTTGGCATTACACGGTCTGCCACTTCTTCATCCAGGGTTGCTTGATTTGTTAGTCTGGCTTGAACTTCAGATAGTGGAGGCCGACTTAAGGGTCTGCGCGGCGAGATATTGCCGCCTCCCCGTGATGGTGGAGGACTCGCATGATGTATCGTAGAAAGCGAAGTTAACGCATCAGATGATCCCGTCATTTGACCTCGAGGTTCGGCTCTAGGTCGACTGGTGGAGCCTACGGCAGGTACAGTGTTGACGCCTGTTTTGGCAACAGTGGGATGGAAGCTTCCCAGGTCTTTCCGTGCGCGTGCTCTCTTTGTGGAGCCAACGCCCGACTGACTACTTCTAGTCAATTTTGATTTGGGGTTCTTTCTAGTATTCAAGACCAATTGCCATCCATTCTCGTGATCGTTACTGGTTGAATGATGTGGTCGTGCTGTATCTTCGGATCTTGTGGGTGTTAAGGGATAGGCTTCACGGGGTTCTTCTCGGTCCGCAGTGTACCCTGCATCCTCTGGATAGTATGGTATATGATGGAAATCTGTATCTTTTGGAACGATAGCCGATTGGCCGTTGTGTCCATCAATACTGGTTGGTGAATCAACCTGCGGCTTCCCAAGCCCTAAACCCAGCGTTGATACTCTTGAGGGTGTACTTCTCGGAGTATCTGGCGCATCATCTGATGTGCTGGTTGTTCTATCAAAGACGGAGGGTTGACACCGAAAACTCTCCTGAGACGATCCTGGCGATCTGTTTTGTATCTCTTGCTTTATTCTTCCCAGGCTTCGTTGCAGCTTAGAGCGAGTCTCACGGAGCGAAGATGTTTTGACTAGCTTTTCCGTGAAATGACTGAGCAGGCGTTGTCCGTGAGTCTCGTACTCGCGATAGTCTTTGACCAAACCTGGTGGTGGCTGCCTTTTGATCTGTGCATCGGCTCTATCGAACGAGTGGCAGAAAACCCTGACTGCTATATCAAGCCAATAAACGAACTGACCTTCTTCCTTGAGGGAGTCGCAGCAGAAGCCTTGGACCACACTATGGATCTTGAGAATGTCGATTGTCTCAAGCGTGCTGACAAGGCTGTCTTGACTTCCTTGGGTCCGGTCACTCAAATCAGGAGTACTTCGATCGATCAGATCATATCTAATCAGAGCTCTGTCGATTAACCCGTACTTGATCAATGTGCCGAAAGTCGTATCAACGTCTCTCTTGCTGCCGCGATCGCTTGACTTGATGTAGATGTTTGCATCCTTAAGTACTTGGCGGCCCAAGTTAAGCATAGCCACAGGTACGTTATGTCCAAAAAAGCAGAGAATGTGAATCAAGTTCAACGCTTCAGGATGGTGGAATCTCCGCAGATCGGCCATGATTCCAATGTAGGGCTCCGCGAGCTTAGAATCCGTCGAATATGACTCGATATGGTACTTCTCAATTGCCTTCTGTGTTGCACTTAGTCGATGTCCCATGGCATGTATCGCTAACGGTAAGCACTCTAGATGCCGAACCAGTGCTTTGGCTTTTTCATCTTGTTCCGCGGTAGGCCGCCCGATGCCCAGCCCTTTGTAGAGGAGGTCCATGGCATCTTTCTCATCAAGTGGTCGGACCTTCACAGCAATAGGGTAGAGCAGCCGTTGCTTCCGGACTAAGGTTCTGTCGACCGAGGTATAAATGATGCTGCTATTCTTGCTGTCAGGTATGAATTTCTGGAAGTCGGTGACGTCTTCGTCTTTGTCGAAGCTGACTCCATCGAATACTAAGAGCCATCCTTGCCGTGCCTCAAACCATTTCTTGACAGTTTCCACGAAAGTTGCCGCCGTTTCCTTGTTTTGACGGTAGTCCTGTACACTTTTCATAGCGGCCCCTTGTGCCACCTCCCAGAAGCCTTGGAATCGGTCGCCCCGTAGTCTGGCATCGATCCAAAATATACCACCTGGGAAATCTTTCCTTCGGGAATAGACGTACTGTCGAGCAAGGTGTGACTTCCCTCCACCAGGAGGAGACCAGAGCAATACGCAAGCCGTCCCGATGGCGCGTTTTTTGGAATTAAAAAGCCTTCTATCCAGCTCCTGTAGCTCATACTCCATACCGTAGAATAAAGAGTTAGGGCGGAATGTAGGAGGGGCAATGAGAAGAGGTTCGCTGGCTTGAGGATCGATTGATACCACTTCGGTGGGTTGTGATATTGTAGAGGCAGTTGGGTCTTTCCAGGAAAGAGATGTGGTTGAATTACCTACATAGGAAGCACAAGAGTCAGTGCTGTCTGACTATGAAAAGCAAACGCCAATTGACTTGATAATGTGTTGTCCTGGGATAGCAAAAATATATCTCGTCCCCAACAGTTCCGAGAATCTGCCTAAACAAGTACCCACGAACACTTCTGCCAGGATTCAAAAAAAGGGAAAGAAAGAGCTGCGTTCGGGATGTGACAGGCAGTTTATTTATGCCATTTCGACGTCCTTTTCGCCCACTTCCTCAACCTCATAGACGTCTCCGAAATGGGATGTTTCATCAGGTGCAGGTAAAGCTTGCTGGAACCTACCAGCCGTTGACGAGGTCCCTGCATGGGGCGATCCGCCGATACTATCAATTACACTTTCTAGAGAGGTCAGCTAGGGTCTTCAATGATGCTCGCCGTGGCTGATAGAAATCCTGAAATTGAGGGCAGTGGTTGGATATTCTTGGCATCGAGTGTTTGGATTAAGCTGTGTTCAATTAGACGAGGAGCTTAATATATACTTACTAGGGATTATGTCGAAGGCCTGAGCCCTCAATGCGTTGCCCCGCGCGTCTCTCTCTTCCAACCAGCGTCTCTTGATGGTGCCCGCCGCATTCTCAGCAAACCTCTTGATTGCCTCGGCGACCCCTTCGTAGCCTGGAGACCGCTTTGTAGCGAATTTGCACATGTGCGAGTGGTCCGTTTCGATTACCATGCGTTCAACGTCGGCGAAATCAGGTGCTGCCGAGTCTTGGTCCACGATGAATTGGCGGGTCCCTTTAAGATCGGTCGGCTTTCCTTCATGACAGAAGAGAATATGGAATCGATACATGATCTGCACGAAGTAGCGATTGATGTTCTGCAAAGTCTCGCTCTGCGACTTTAGGGCGTCGACCAGTTGCGGTGAGCTGTCAAGGATTCTCTTCGGGGCGACACTGGCGATGGCCTGAAGTAAAGAGCCCCATTTGGCCAGATCACTGCCATTATGTGGAGTCCCAAGGAAAACAACGCCATAAGTGGATACGTAAATCGATCGTTGCTGTTCGAGGTTGGAGTTGTTGACGTTGAACGAATAGCTTAGCGCTCTCTTCACTACGAGACCACCTAGAGAATGGCAGATGAATATAATAGGTCTTTCCGTGGCGTCTTCGAGTGAGCGGTTTGCGCTGAGTCGCTGGACGAGGGTTTCGGCGTGGTTGTGAATCTTATCCTTTGAGGTGCCTCCTTTGAACGACGTAACGTCCGCGTCATATCCATATACAAGTATTCGTGCTTTCTTCACGTTCGTAGGCAGCAAGTCGACAGGCCAAAATACCTTATGGTCATCGGTGCTCCAAGTGTTGTATGGGTGGCCCGTTAGACCGTGGACGAGTACGACACTATGCTAGGGTTAGTGGAGTACTGATGTTGCAAATCTGCATAGTCTGACACGGCCATGAAGCACCGGAAGACAGTGAGGGAGAATACGTACTCGACAACAGCATCAGGCGCCGTGAAGACCTCCGTTACGCCGAATGGATTTTCTTCGAGTTCTTGGGCCACCGAGTAGTTCTACATATCGTTAGCATCTCTTCAAGAGGAGAAGGTTACGGGAGTCGAGGGTTTCCTCGCACCATTATTGCAGTGCGATGGTGCTATTGGCGCCCTCTGCGATTTAGTCTTTCCGCCATATACAATATCAGGATGGGGAAAGTATTGTGCCGAGTCCTAGGAGGCACAAACGGTAACACGAATTGCTGCCTGAAAGTCCTCGTGGCTAGTGATGACGAAAGGGAAGGTGATTTATAAGAGTCAGATTTTGTCTCAGCAGCAGCGATCTCCTCTCCATACAAGTTAGTACTGCGCCACCCTAATAATAAGACACTTCGACAGTCAGTCTTTGAACACTGCATGAGGCTCAGAGCCTCGTGCATGATGTTGGCATCAGCTGGCCCCCAACTACTAAGGTCCGATATTTGGGAGCCACGATGAACGACCAATGTCAAGCGTCCATTCTCGCTCCCCGCAAGGCTGATCGCCGGCGCTTATTTAAGACATGACCCTGCTCCTTTGCTATTTCGAGGCGAAGAACATCCAACATCGACACCAGCATCGAATAACCGGCGAGCTGAAAGCATGGGTGGAACAAGAGCAAACAATCTCGCATCAACATGGTCTCTCCACCACCCTTCACCACAGATCACAGCATCGCTCGTCAAACCAGCAAGGTCCTCAAGTGCTGCCTGTCTACCACATCAGATTTCCCCAGGCGAGACATGACCATTTACTCAAGGGACACACTGGTCTTGATCTTTAGGCTACGAACGGTCACGGTGCATATGAGCACATCGCAGCTTGAAGCAAACTGTAATGCGCCCTGCAGTGCTGGAGCTACCGGCTCCGCAGTATGCCAGGGATTACGAAGTACAAAGAAGTCATCGAGGACACTTTCTTGAGAGATTGCACGAACGAGATGATTGAGCGAGTCCACCTACACAGCAAACGTGCCGCTGGACTCACGAAGATGACGCAAACACCCTTAAGGCGCACTGCACTAAGTATCTATCCGATGCATGCCTAGACGATACGAACCATATGCCTGAATGGAGTGAGGCACGGAGAGTGGCAGTCCTCCATGCGTTAGTCGAGTCATCAAGGGAAACTCCAGCATGGTCACTGTCTAAGGCCTTCTTTGAACAGTAGTTCGTGGACCGCTCAAGGCACACATATCGCTCCTGCTTGCACAACAGTTTGACTGACAGCAGGGAACTGAGTATGCGTCATCGGCGTCTTCTCAATAGGCAGCTTTCCATCTCAACCCTGTAAGAAGAGCGAATGATCTCAAACAACTAGAACCAGCGCAATAGCCCTGCCTTCTCACCGTCCCCAGAACACAGGCTTCCTCTTCTCTCTAAACGCCCTCAACGCCTCATTTCTATCTTCCGTCGCGAGAACTTCGTCGTAAGCCGCATTCTCGACCTCCTCACCATCCCTCCACCCGTTCACGGCCCTTAATGCTGCCCTCGTTGCAAGCGGCGCACCCTCACAAAGCTCCCTCGCTAACCTCACCGCCTCCTCCAACACCTTGCCCCTAGCTCTTCCTTCAATTTGTACTTCGTCAGGCTGCACCTCAACAAGCCGGTCACAAAGCCCAAGGAAATAGGCTTCCGCGCCTCCAACTCTTCGTCCGGTAAGAATCAAGTCACGGGCGCGGTTCAGGCCAATGAGGGCGGGAAGGCGGTACGTGCCGCCTGCGCCCGGAACGATACCGAGACGGGTCTCGGGGAGTGCGACGCTAGCTGTGGATGCGAAAACGCGAAGATTGGTGGTGAGCGCAAGTTCAAGACCACCGCCAAAGGCAAGGGAGGAGAGTGCGGTTATGGTGGGAATAGGCAGGTGGGAGAGCGAGGTGAAGGTTTTGCGAAGGGAGAAGAGGAAGTCGGTTGTTCTAAAACGAGCAATGGTGAGTTCTCATTCTGATGCGAAAAGAACAAGGATTTGAGAAGTACTCTTGTTTGGTGAAGCCCGCGCGCTCTTTGAGGTCCGCGCCAGCACAGAAAGATGAGTCGACATCGCTCGTAAGGATCAGAACTCTCGTAGACCCCTTCCCGCCCTCTTGTTCGATTGCGGTGACATGTTGGCTCAATTCACTGAGCAATTGCCTTGAGATAGCGTTTCGAGCTTTAGGTCGGTTGAGTGCCAGGATTCTTATCGAACCAGAGTGTGGTGCAGGTACGATGTTGACGCTGATAACGGATGGTACAACCGACGACGTCGCATTGCGGCGAATTTGCTGCCGCAACAATGTGAGAAAGGCGTTGCGGCTGAGAAGTGGTGATGGGCGCATCATTCAACGTGGACGTTTTGCTGTGAAGCGTGATACTCATGTTCCGAAATGTAGCCGAGGGACGTCGCATGCAACCTTACGACTAGGATGAACAAACGTGGTTCTTGAGCTTTGGAGCCGCTGAGAACGAATATCTGGGCAATCCTAATTTGAAATGATCATTATATGCTTGATGATTGCCAGCACTTGGAACCAATATATGTCTATTGTAAGGTATCTTTTGCAGCCCAAAGCCCATTGGAGAACCACCGTGTCGCCAATCGAGCGTTACAATAAGGCAAAAGTTAAGAGAGGCGCCCCTTGCGACAATAGGCTGCAACCTCATCATCCGTCGGCCACCCTCCCCAACCCTCCACTCCCTCAATGATCTCGTAAACCCGTTGCATCACATGCTCCGGGGCGCCATCCATCGGTTCTAGCGGGTAGTCATCTTCATCGTCATCTTCAGACATGAAGATCCAGCTGCGCTCCAAGAAGACTCTGATAGCGACCAGCGAGCGTCGAAGGAGCCTTCTCCCGTTCCTGGCTTCATCCGCAACGGCCTGTACCTCCGGGGCAAACTCGACCATCCAACGAAGGAGGGCCAACAGTGCTTCATAATCTTGCACCATTCCGAGGACTCTCACATAAGCGTGTAGATGAGAAGGGCCAGGGACGGACAGGAGTCTCGGCAACAAAGCCGATGGCTCAATCTGGTCTCCATCGCCTAGCACAAGTCTTGCACACTCTTCAAATCCGGAGTTAGAATCACCGGGCAAATGATTCATGCCAATAAGACGTGAGAACGCAACCGTAATGAATCTGGGGCCCCCTTCCAGTACCTCTTCCGCCTCTCTTGTCAATTGAGATTTTGCTTTAACTTCCGCAACTCTGCCAGATACACTTGCGTCCAGCTCCATGGCTGGTATGGCTTCCGCAGCACAGTCCTTTCTGATAGTCTGCTGACTCGCGATGATTGCTTTCTCAAGTCCAATGCACAGAGTTTGAAATCCTTGTGAATCGAGATCTAAACCAGCCGCGCTCATTTGACGCACGACCTCGAGCATACTCTTCCAAGCGGTGACGTCTGACGACGCAGGAGACCTGTACTGATAGCTACTAGTAATCCTGACGCCGGACCGGGCCAAGGCGGAAAGTAAAGAATTCCAGGAAGGACGGTATTGAGGCTTTCGGAGATTCATCAATCGAAACGCGTGAAGTAGCGGACTGACACGATCGCGATGCTCCTTCGCGACGCCTTTTTGTGATTCCCTTATCGTTTTGCCACTATCCTTGGTTTCTATGTATTGCTGGCCAAGAGTGGGCACCGCTGATGAGGCGAAACGGCTCAACAATCGAATGACGGCCGCAAACATGTAGTCTGGTAAGGACCTCAGATCTGCGATATAACATCTGGTTACGCTCACATCCGGGGTGGTGAGAGCCGTAATGACTCTTGTGGAGAGTCTACTGGACCGAAGATACCTCAGTCCGTCACCGAGAGAATCTGCATGCCCAACAAGGAAAGCCAAGCACCTGCCCGCCGGCAGAATTCCATCTTTGATCATGCGATCAAACAGATCACCAAGAGAAGGCGGCTGTGTGCGGATATAGGTTGCCTCTTGAGGAGATATTGGCGCCAGGTACACTTCTTTACCGTCTCCGGGCATGACTTCTTGAGTCTCCTCAGATGTCAAGATATGGTCGCTCTGCATTTCCGTCGTAGGTTTCTGCCTCCGAAGTTTGCTTTTAAACACAAGCTTTTCAAACATTGCGTAGTATACGTCCTGTGAAGGAGGCAATTTTTCGTCCTCATTTGCAAGAAAGCAGGCCCAAGCCTCTTCCACGGTTCTGGTAGAGCGTATCCTAGATGCCCAGATTTTCTTGTTTCTGTCATCAGACGAAGCGATATCCTGCTCCTTGGCGCTGGAGCTGCGCAGTCCTCTCACAACTGGTGCCTTGCGAAGTGATGTTCGAGTTTGGATTGTCGGGCTTCGGTCAGTATCCCAGCCAGCAAAAATATGCGCAACCTTTTCCCAAGTGAGGCTTGAGTAGCCTGCCTCCCTTGACCGACTTAAGGATTCCGAAGCTCGGCTGATTCCATCTTCGATACCCTTCTCTACGTCAAGTCCAAGCTTCTCTTCCTTCCATGGTGGCCAAGACTTGGCTTTCATCATAGCCCATTGGCGCTCCTTTACTGTCTTCTCGTGGGCGAGCTGCACCCGAGTGATTGCTCGATAACCTTCTCTATTGATAGTGAGTGCAGGTTCGAATTCAGTCATCCTTCTCAATAGATTGAACTGCGCGCGCTGATGATAGGCCGATGAATGAAATGGATGCAGCGAAGATGGAATGGAGAGCAAAGATAATGCACGATTGTACAAGAACGTGATTCGCGCTGCGCTTCGCTCGCTCAGACCGGCAGTCGAAGAGTACCGTGTTGCGGAACCTACCCCGTCAACATGAGTCGATATCATCGCCGCAATGCTGACGATAGCCTGCGGCCACAGCACGCGGGCATGACGCAGAAGGCGTACAATCATAACCATGGCGGTGGGTTCATCCATCCTCATATTCGTGCCCACATCAGCATCATAGTTTTTCCATCTTTTTATCGACCATGAGTCTGGTTTTAGAGCATTGTCAAGATCCAATGGAGAGCTCCGGGCCCCTTGTCTGCTTTTTCTTCCCGTGAGTCGATCCCACCCAAGAAGTAAGAGCAGCTTCAAGCTACGTACTGTCAACCGTGGCCGGCGAAGTAGGAAAAGGTATAGAAATATTGGGACTTGGTGGCCAGGTTTGTTTGATAATCCATTTCTGTTAGTCACTGCCATCAACCTAAGAGCTGCTCGCTCCGCGCTGTGTGCGGTGATAATCCAAGCCCAGCACATCATATCCTCGACACTGTACCCCCTTGATTCGAGTGAGGCCACGACACCATCAGTGTAGAGATTTGACAGCGCTTCATCAAGCGAATTGGCCAGATCACATGGACCTTTGAGCGACGCATCACGCTGCAAGATAGGATCTACCGTTTGGATGTATTTCGCCAGTAGTGCTTGTAGAGATGTTTTGGTTGGAGACCCCGCCAGCTTGGCGCTTCGGACGTGGGCCTCTCTTTGAAATACCTGGGAACGCGATTCGGGTCTGGACATTCGCCGCAAGACTCTTGGATTTGCAAATGACAAGTCGGTCATATTCGGATAAGCTTCAGGAATTGCATGTCGATGGTTGGTGGCCTCTAATGCAGCTATTAGAGCACTCGAAGGAGTTCCTGGAGAGCTGTTCAGCAGGTCATTGACCGCGGGTCTGCGAGTTCGAGTCCTTCGCTTCGGTGACTGTTGTAACTGAGATCGGCGCTGAGGTCTTGCCTCTGAAACGCGTTCGTGGACTTCAACGGTCTTCTTCGGATCATCTCGCCAGGTTTTGGCTCCCTCTTCTATATCGGCGGCGGAATTTACTGCACTGCACAGAGAGCCTGTCCGGTGCAGGCACAGGTGGTGAAAGGTTCTTTTGAACCATGTGTAGCTTCTTGATCTCCGGATGGCTGCTAGATTGAAGCGCCATGGCGACTGCTACATTCATGATGAGCTGGGCATTCTGAGACATAAAGGGAGGGACGAATCCTACGTCGCCACTTATAGAGCACGATGTTACACGAACACTTCTGCACTTCAGAGGAGATGCGTCAATGGCGCGAGCGAGTGCTGTGAGTGAAAAGGACGGTGGCATTCATTGGTCTGAGAAGGTAGGATCATGACTTCCGCTTTGAGTCGAGTACTCCACTTCGTTATGAGATTATTTCGCGACACTTGGTAATCACGTGCAAGCGGAATAAACCGATTTCCTTCGGGTTCGCTGCGACAGATCCACAATTATGACCTTTCAACAAGCCCTTCCCGCGTCTTCTATGCCTTGAAACTCTTCAAGATAACTTTCATCGCCGTAGTGAGCTTGAGGAATGCGCTAATATCTTGGCGGGCCCCAGCACCGTTTTGGTGCCGTCGTCGGTTCCTTGCAGTCGCTCGTTCCAAACGACGTACAAGTACGAAAGTACACCGTACGACCAACCAAACCGAAAGCTCCGAAGGACGAATATACTCGATCGACAACCATAGTGTTTTCACCAACTTAAGAGAACTTCAGCATCTGCGTTACAGACTAGGCCTTCACGTTTGTCCGCAAAATCGGAGTGAGGCACGGGCGATAATGCTAGGTTGTGTGATTCATCTTAGGGAAGACTAACATCTGCACCAGGTTTGGCGAGGTATATCGCGTCGCATCTCGAGGATCTTGGGGATATTGCACCGTAACAAAAGACCTCACGATGTCCACGCCGAACGGCATACTGAGTCCGTTGCGTTCGGGGTCCGGGACCTCCCTTACCAGTCCTGGAAAACGGAAACGAGCTGAAAGCGAAGGGGAGAACGAAAACCATGGCAAATCTACCGTGAAGACAAGCATGAAGAACGATGATAGAATGCGGTTGGACAAGTTATTGAAGGATACCTTGGTGATAATGCGCAGGTGTGTGCCAGCTAGCACTCCTTGCAATCCGTTACTTGGACGCCGTAAACCTTCAATCATTGCATCCCCCTCCTAGGCATTGAGACCATAACACGTACAATCTGTGATCTTGATGCTGACGAGTTTTCTTCTTGAGTAGACATGATACTGATCCTTCTATCTTGGACTTGCCCATCCCCAGAACAAGCGACGAGAATCGATCCATAAAGCGGACAAAGCTATTTGAGGCGGCTGAGGAGACTGGGCCGACTAGTGTTGCAACGCGAATAGATGCTGGTACATATGAGTCTATTGGAGACCTTATTACAGATGTGGAGACAGGGTCATTGACCATTCTGGCGCAAGTGCAACTCAAAGATGGGCTTCTAAACGGAACACGCCAATCACTTCTGTCAGCAGAAGACCGACAATTGGTTGCGAGTGCTCTTGCCTTGAAGAAATTGCTCAATAGTCTCGTCCTACGCGAGATCATCCAGAGACCATCTGAACTATCTCCTGGCTTGGGGATAGAAGAGAATGCCGAGGACGAGCATATCATCAATGGAGCCGGAGACAACAAATTGTCACGGTCATCAACAGACAACAATCGCGACAGTAGGACGGTCTTGACCCTCTACGGCAGCGCTCCTCAACCGAAGCAGCTGTTCTCAAGCTTGCAGGAGCCCGTACATACCCAGTCTAGAGAATCGAAAGACCATTCAAAGTCTACCCCGCAATCATCCCACATCCTCGACGAATCGGACCTTCTGAGCTTGAGTAAAATAGATGTGCTTACACCGTTGCGAGAAATTGGACTTCCGAATGGTATTTCCACTACGCAGATCGTGCCCGTTCACTCCACCGATTTTGTGCAAGATCACAAACGTGTGCCAACGCTTGGGGATCTCTTTGCTCCTCCAAGTACATTGGCCCAGCTCAACCCGCCAAGGCAGTCTAAGCACACTGCCACGCGAAGCTCGTCTGTGAACTGGTTCAATCCTGCCGAAGCAGCGATAACACCTAAGAGTAATCGACGAGATGTCAATACATACTCAACAGAACCACTATCTACCGGGCAATGGCTAAACTATAGTATTGCTCCGTCCCCGACCCAGCTGTCTTCTCCTGAAGCCAAACGCAAGCAGCGAGACCGCGCTTTAAGTATTGGTGAATCAAAGCCAGCTCTTCCGCAAGAGGTTGTTGCGGCTCACCACCAGGCGAAGGAGGACGCGTTGTTCCGAAGTGCATACTCTAGCTTTGCGCCAAGTCACGACGACGCGGCTGCAATCGTGCCGGAATGCACCAAGAATCGATTGTGGTGGAGGCGGGCAAGAGAAAGAAGACTCAAAACCCTCCTAATTCCCGACTCTGCCTCGGAAACGGTCCACGATGATCCACAGATCAACGGCAGCGCTCGAAGTGAAGACGCAGATGAGGACAAGATTTTCAAGGAAGCAGTCGAGTCCTGGACACCTGAGGAGTTACCACTGGAGTTGATGGATGTGGTGGGAAACGAAACTCAAAGAAACACCCATGACAAGGATGTCAATGAAATACTGAAGGAAGTTTCCGAGCTTCTTGAGACCCTTCATTCTTATCAACGTATCCGTAATCTCTCGCTGGCGTCGAACGCCAGATCCACCGTCGGTCAAAATTCGCAGCTCACTGCAATGTCTGGTAGTCCTACCAGCCCATCGTCTGCAGAATTCGATGTGTACAGTATGCTAAAATCTCAACTGTCACTGATGATATCAATTCTGCCGCCTTATGCTGTGGCTAAATTGGATGGTCAACAGCTAGAGAACCTCAGCATTAGCACCCGAATAATAGTTGAGGGTAAAGAGTATAGAGGTACCATGGAAGAGGATGAGTTTACTGCCAAGGCAAGACAAGCTGCCTTCAGCTCTGCTGCAGGTACTTCCGCACGTACACAAACTCCAAACACAACTCACGGTAGCCGGAGCGGCCATTATCAACCACAAGCTAGCATGTCTGCCCAATATGCGCAGCGCGGCGCCTATCCAGCGCAGGCGTCTGGGTCAAGGCAGTCCCAGACATCCGGACCTTATCACACCCAACAGCAATACGCAGCTCGACCGACCTCATCCTCGAATCACTACCCTGGCGCCAGTACGACACAGACGTATTCGTCGCAAAGACCGACCTCGGCTACTTCTCCACATCCCCCATATTCTGAACAACAGTATGGCCAATTGACGCCACAGTCATCTCAGCAGAACCAGTATGGGCAAAACGGGCATCGGCAATATTTTCAGCAGGGCACAACCCAGAACGGCCACACGTATCATCAGAATTACTCGAGTCAGCACCAAACCACCCCACAAGCACCAATGCAGAGCCAGCAATACCAGCAGCGACCCAGTCAGCCTGGGTACCAGCAGCGTGCGCAAGACTCGAGTGCGTACAATGCATCGGTGGCAGCCGCTCGAAGTGCTTCGCCTCAGAAAACCCAAGCATACACCCCACAACAACCACGACAATCCTACTCAACCCCCAGTCAAGGCCAAAGTCAAGGTCACCAGCGCCAGCAATACTTCCAGCAGCAAAGCCAGACCCCACAGTACGCCTCCAATCTATCAAATCCTACATCCGCCAACGGCTCTGTTGTCGGTGCCAGTGGTTTTCACACGCATTTGAGTGCTGAGCAGCAGGCAATAATGATGAGTCGCCAGAAGGCGCAATTGGCGCAGCAGAATCAGGCGGGTATCAATACCAACAGGCAGGGCTCAGGCACGCCCCAGCCTGCGCCGAACGGGCAGTATGCAGGGCAGAGGAATGGGACGCATGTCGCGCAACAGAGTGGAACTTTGGTCACTACTGGAACTGGGCAGTAGGTAGGTATGGCAGGGCATGTTTCCCTTTCACAAGATCGGAGGAGACGCGCTTACGTGTGAGGTGGTCATGCTTCTCCATGCTTTTGTTTTTCGGTGGACTTTACTGAAGTCTTTTTTTATAACACTCAGGAAAGGTGTTGTTCCGCATCGGCTTGAATGATATTGCTTTTGGCTTTGTTAGAAAGGGGGTACAAGTCTTTTTCCTTGAACACCGTCCATCCAGAATGGTTCAATTGTGTAGTATAATCAATTCAAAACAAATCCAGCACGTGGAATCCCTAAATGATTGTCGGCGTTGGATTGGGCGGGATTCCTCATTCCCAGAAGATGTGCCTGATCCCGCCACCTTCCCCCCTTTCCAATACCTGCGCTCGACGATCCATGTTAAACCATAATCTCTTCACTAAAGCTCAGACCGAGATTCTGTTCTCCAATCCGCGTTCGTTCAGGTCGACTCATCTTGGCCGTTAACCATTCTCTTTCTGTGCACCGATGTCGGCGATGACTTCTCGAAATGGGGGGTTCGGTTTACCGCACTCGTACCTTCTTCCGGTGTCGTGGCTATGCCTGCGTTGTAGGTGTGTACTAACTCCTTACGGACGGAAGCACATTTTCAAAGCGATATTACGAGGTGAGAACATCCTATTGCCAACTACTTTACTAACATTGTTTACCCGACTAGGTACAGAGTGTCGTCCTCCCATCCAGCATCCTGGCAGTCGCTCGCTGTGGCCAGCCAGCCACGTGCACCGGCTCCGCCGTTCATACTCACTGTCGCTGGCCCGCCGCGTTGCGACGTGCTCGTCGGCTGCCCTATTGGATGATGGCAGAGACAGAGTCTTCGCAAGCATGTCAGATACTATCGGGACGGTTGTCGTGAAGTCATAAAGGATCTAAGTAAGCCTATATGAAATCCGAGAGCAAATCAAGGTCATGGCAGCAGCAGTAGGGTATTGTATAGACTTTGTGATTGGGGTGAAGGTTTGATCTGCTGCAGTTAACCCATGCTCGCCAAGACTGCCCAAAGGCTGACAAATCAAACATCCCCGACAATCAGCATGACTAAAATCAGCATCAAAACCATCAAAACAATCAAAACATCAGTTCATCACAGACACTCTTGATCTCAACAGTAATGGCAGAAACCAAAATGAAAGCTCTCCGGCTGCACCCTCCAGGCACACCCCAAGCCCTCGAGTACGGAGATGCACCTCGCCCACAACCCAGGCCTGGTGAAGTTCTTATCCGAGTTGTTGCAACCGCCATTACCGCAAACGAACTCATCTGGACCGAGACCACGAAGCGCACTCTGCCAGTCCCAGGTCACGATGTGTCTGGCGTCGTTGCCGCCATTGGCGGGAAAGATAATGACTTCAAGATTGGGGAGCTAGTGTTCGCTCTCACGTCCTTTTCTCGGGACGGTAGCGCTGCGGAATATGTTATCGCACTTCCGTCTGAATTGGCGCTGAAGCCGGAAACCTTGACACACGAGCAAGCGGCAGCGGTTCCGTTGTCGGCGTTGACGGCTTGGCAGGCGTTATTCATGCATGCTGACCTGAAAGCCGGACAAAGAGTGCTGATTACGGGTGCGGCTGGTGGCGTGGGTGTAATGGCCTTGCAGCTGGCTAAGTGGGTAGATGCATATGTGATAGGGACATGTTCGGGGCGAAATTCCGGTTTCGTAAAGGGATTAGGCGCCGATGAGGTGATTGACTACACCGCGGCCACGTTCGAGAGGGCAGTGGATGCAGTGGACGTTTTGTTAGATTGTGTCGGTAGTTCGACGCTCCATAGAAGTTGGAGCTTGATGAAGGAAGGTGGCGTGCTGGTGAGTGTCGCGGAGCCACCCAGGGATGGAGAAAGCGTGAAGCATGCTGATGTGAAGGCGACGTTCTTCGTCGTAGAGCCCAATGGTGAGCAATTGAGCCAAATCGCGGCCCTAATTGAAGAGGGAAAGATCAAGCCAATTGTGGATTCAGTGTTGGCTCTTAGCGAAGGAGTAAAGGCTTTCGAACAATTGGCGATGGGCCATTCGAGGGGCAAGGTTGTACTGCGAATCAGCCAATGAGCAGACTGTTTAAAGAAACCGAACATTGGGCTGCATTCAGATTCAACGTCTGGTGGTATTCTGTACCAAGAAATGCTCGCTAATGGCAACCTATGCGAGTTTCAAAGTCAAAGTTCCTGACGGAAAGTGCATCTCATGCGATGCCTAGGCCCGGGACTTCCCCTTGCTCTTCTTGTGTTTGTGCTGCTCCAGCTTTGTAGGACACTTTCCAACGTATTCTGACGGAATTACCCTTCCCTCTTTCAACCCCATTCAACCGAATCTGCTGTGTTATGCCGTTCCGCTGATGTGGTTGTAGACTTCGCCCCGACTGGGGTGTTAGTTGAAGAGAATAGCCCTACAAGGGGATATCAGCAACGTCACTGTTTCTGGTAACATCGAATTCTAATAAGAGCTGAGCCGACCTTTGTGACTGCGATTTGAAAAGTGAACTCCGAGATTGGCTGAGCGGTATTGTTCGACGATCGAGCAATGATCGTGATGCTAGTGTCATCCCCTGCTCGTCTAGAGACAGTAAAAGCAATGTTGACCGCAGTATTGGTGACCGCTACTTCATTGGCAAGTGGCAGGTTTCCCTGATCTGGCAATGATGAAGCGAAGGTCCATTCCTCATTGACGGCTGTACCGTTGTTCTGTTGAGAGAGTTGTGACGGCTGATGCGGCTGAGGTGGCAGAATAGTGGGTTGACTAAAGTCGAAAAGTGATGACGAAGCTGAACCTGTGGTATTCGTACTTTGCTGTTGAAATTGGAAAGGCGAAGACTGCCGTGGAGCAGGGCTGGACAAAGTGGCGAAAGGATCCACAGACGGCAACGGTTGTTTATCCGCTTGTTGTTGTCGTTGTTGTCCAAGTGGTGGAGCGGGAGTAACCGATTGTGAGGATGGCTGTGAGCTGGTCAATGATGCGAAAGGGTCGTAATTCGGTTTGGCGGTCTGTGAAATCCGCTGGGGTTGAGGAGACACATTTGGTGTTGGTAGCTTCGCTGTACTATGTTGTGAAGTCGATGATAGCAAAGATGGTCCGGGGATACCTGGACCACCGTTCTGTGAGACTGGGTAAACTGCAGCAGGTGAGAATGATGTACTTGTGTTCGCACCGAAGCCAAGAGCAATGCCGCCCCCTTGCCCATAGTGGTTATCTTGAATAGAAAGTCCAAGAAGGTCATCCTCCAATGAATCGGTTTTCGGACCTGCCGAAGAATCACTTATACCGTTTGGACTAGGCTCGACATCTCCGCCAAGATCAATCAAAGACAGTTCGTTATCCGCGCTCTTACTTACGCCAGTGGAAGTTCCCAATGTGCCTTTTGGTATCTTGGAAGCTGCATCAAGGTCTCCCTTCTTCACCAGTTTGTATCTTTCGATAGTCCGGTGTATGCTATCATTGATCTCGAGCAGTTTCGCTACAGCTTCCGAATCGTCGGACTCCTCTTCACACATTCTCTGAATTTTGGGCTGAGCGCTTTGCAAAGAATTTGCAAGCTCCTGATCAAAATGTTACCTCCAACCTATAACCTGAACCGACACGACTCACTTCAAAAACGTCACCTTCCGCCATTGTATCGCCCTGTTTGTACTCTTGCAGCCTTTCTTCCAGCAGTCTAGCTTTCTGCTGGATCTTGCCTACCTCCTCCGCTGCCTTTGCTCGGTAGTCGGTTTTATACTTCGTGTCGTAGCCGGCCATTACCTTCATGAGCCTATTTGCTTCTTGCAGATCTTCTGGCCCTCCTCGTCGTATCAATTCTTGCAGCTTCGCCGACTGTGCTGACTTCTCCTCTTCCTCCATCTCCTCTGCAGATTTGAGATTCTATCTATAATTCAGCGGTCTGTGACATCGGTTGTATGATCTGAACAGAGTCGAACATACATCACTTGGATTCAGAACGGCAGCATCTTCTCGCCTAACCTCCGGGAACATATAACCCTTGTAAGACAATAATCGGTGCATATCCCGTACGAACCCCAAGTCTTCTTTGTATCTTGACGTCAGACATATGGTTTGCCGCCATTCTTCGATCGCTTCTAAGATCTTGTGTTGTACTCGTGAAGGTCGGATCGGAGGTCGTTCGGGAAATCGTCGGACGAGCTCGTTGAGGAACTCCTTGGTACTGATCTGAAGATGAAAAGCGTAGCCACAGTTCTTGACGCATATATCTAGAAGCTACTAGGATATGAGTCTGAGTCCTTTCTCCGGGGCTAGGTAGCACTATAGCATACTGTGAGTGCTAATAAGGAGACATTGGGATTTCGGTGGTTGATCAGATTGACGATTGCAACTGCTGCTTCTCGCGGCCTTCAAGCCGTCAGCTACTTGAATCTGTTGGCAAGCCCAGAGATGCTTACGCATTGCCCTTCTTCGAATTAATCAAGTCCGCAATCTCGAGGTCTAGGGCCAGATTTGGCTCAAAGTTTTGGGGATCGCATGCGCTCTCTAATGAATGGCGGTCAGAAAGGTCTGTTCTTATCACCGGAATATGCACTCAACACATACGAATGTACCGCTGCAAAGTAGATGGTCCTGGATCCCCCATTGCGCCAAACCGGTCCCTCGCGGCCATGCGTGCTGATGCGGCCTCCATCTTGGCGGCTTCGATTTTGCCGGGGGTGGTATAAAGAAACCTCAGAATCCAGGTAAATCCAACGATCTAGAATCCCGGAATCATAGGAACGACTCGTATACAATAGTAGTAAGCTGTGTGTAGTCAGGTTGACGTATACGTGTAGGTGGATTGGGTGCCCTGCAAGTTGCACCAAGCGGCCCGTCAAATAATCCGGTAGATACATCATCGATTTAGGGTAACTCTGGTCTTCTCTTACACTCACGACTGTAGATACTCTTTTTCACAGCTCGAGGTGTCAAGTGTCGTCAACTTCAAGGCTATTCAACATTACAACATAACATGGTTCGTCATAAGAAAGATAACTTCTCATCCAAAGGCAAGAAATACTCAAATGCGCCCCGCCATCGAGCCCCCCGCGATGGTGAGGACGAATCTCGAACTTCAAGACCACCTTTCAAGGCGGCTTGCTGGGATTTGGAACACTGTGATCCAAAGAGATGCTCAGGGAAGAGGCTTATGCATTTTGGACTGATGCGAGAGCTACCAATCGGCCAGAAGTTTGCTGGAGTAGTAATTTCGTAGGTATGTCTCTGTGTCCCTCTCAACAGATTCCACTGACAGTGAGTATTCAGACCTAATGCAAAGCGCACAATATCTCCAGCCGATAGGGGCCTTCTAGAGCAGTATGGGGCAGCTGTTGTGGAATGCTCATGGGTGCGGATCAAGGAAGTGCCTTGGTCGAAGATAGGGGGCAAATGTGAGAGGTTATGTAAGAGATACTATTCCTCCAGACTCTGGAATGAAAGTTGATCGGTTTCAGTACCTTACCTGGTTGCAGCGAACTCAGTCAATTACGGGCGACCATGGCGGCTGAACTGCGTAGAAGCATTGGCAGCATGTTTCTACATCTGCGGACATCCTGACTGGGCGAGCGAAGTCCTAGCACACTTTTCTTACGGTGAACCTTTTCTGCAGATAAATTCACAGCTACTCAAGCGGTACGCGGCATGCACAAGCGAGGAGGAGGTCAAGAAAGCAGAGGAAGTATGGCTGGAGAAGATCGAGCGAGAGTATTCAGAGAGCAGAGCAGGGGGTGATGGAACGAAAGAGGAGGATGCCTGGAAAGGGGGCAATATGAATAGGCGGCCGGTGATCGATTCGGACGATGAAAGCGAAGATGACGATATGGAAGATGAGGAGGGCGACGAGGACGACAAGGGTGGTGGGGTGGAGGTCGAGAGAGACCCGTTGGATATCTCCGACGATCCAGACGACGAGGAGGAGATGGCGGAGTTGCGCCGGAAAGTGCTCCAGTCAAAGCCGTTTGCGAACCCAACAGATACGGGCCAGAAACCACAACCGGAGAAGATTGCACGACCCGAGCGGCTGCCAATTGAGTCGGACGCTGAGCCCGATTCAGATAATGGCGATGACGACGCTTTTGACAACATCATCAATGCAACGCCGGTAACAGACCGCACCGGAATTCAGGCAAAGCAGAGGCTAAAAGGGCAAGAGGCCATCAGTGCTGTGTTTTCGAGGACGGTCGTCGGTGCTCCGAATAAGTGGTAGATTAAAGGGTGCAAGCATACGGCACTCATCATCATGATACATGCGCCGCGCACTACATTCTGATCCAAGTATGGAGTACCGGTGTTCTTGTTCTACGCTGGAATCCGAATAATCACAAGAAGTACAGGTGAACCAAATTGGCAACCTCTCCCACTGTCAGGTGGCAGCCAATCACCTTCTAGAATTCAATCTCGAAACATGAGTTTTTTACAATTGCCTGCTGTGCGCATTGAAATGTTCAGCGGGGTAAAACAGGCTGATCGAATCAAAGTCTATTGATATTTACTTGTCTATGCAGAATCGTCCGTCAGGAGCTCGCCATTCACTATGGGTCGAACTGGTGCATCACTCTTATGGACATTGATGTAGTTGTCAAGTACTCCGCCGACGTTATGCCTGATCCGAGGACCATCAATGGCCGCCGAATATATGGCTGCGCATCCTTCAAATCTAGAACTTCTCCTGAGCGGGCCTGTATCACACTTCAGTCCATAACATCCTTGAACGACGGAATCCAACAAGGGAGAGCCTCACCTCATGTCCAACTCATGTGTCCACAATTCCGGGCCCTGATCCGCAAGCCAGAGATAAGTCTACCGCAAGCCGTCAGCAACTCGAACCACCAAACTCCCCTGCCTATAGCTCGAAACAACTCACCTTCCCTACGGCATCCGCACTCATCTTCCTCCCCGTCTTCTGATCCTCCCCCTCCTTATCCTCAATGCTCCCATTCGCAATCGTATGCACAACATGCACCCCCTTAGCGCTAAACTCCCTCGCCAGACTCTGCGCCAACTGCCTCACGCCCGCCCTGCCCGCCCCGTACGCTGCGAACTCCGCGTTCGCTCTCAACGCGCCCAACGTGCCCGTGAAAATCAACGTGCCCTTCTTCTCGCCGCCGTTCTCGGAGAGAGGGGCGTCGCCGTGGTGTTCGAAGAAGAGTTTCAGCGCTTCCTGCGAAAAGGCCATTGCGCCGCCGACGTAAGTTTCCAGACTGGAGGTGAAGTCCTCGTAGGTTTCTGTCATGAAGGGCTTTTTGGACGAATGTTTGATGCTGTAGATTGCGAGTTTGAGTTTGAGCGCGTGAAAGGGCGGGTGGGTGCGGATTGCGGCGAAGGTTTTGGAGATGGAGGCTGGGGTGGTGTCCGTGGGGAAGGTCTCGATGATGGAGTCTGGGGTGGCGGTTTTGAGGGTGGTGGCTATTTGGTTGAGGGAGTCGGCGCGGCGGGCGAGGAGGGCGACGGCGAGGTTGCCGTGGGAGGGGTGGGAGAGGATGCGAGCGATGCCTGTGCCCTGATGGAGGGATTGGACAGTTAGTGTTTGTACGGACGAAGCGGCAACGAGTGATGAGTCGCTTGACATAGTTTGCTTTGAGACAATGGGTCAAGGTGTTCGAGCGTCTTCATTGCCGAAGGCGAGCATGTTGGAAACAGATTGTCTAGGGCATACCGTGTTGGGACCTGCCCCGATAATGATCGCGAGGCCTGAAGGGGGCATATTGAAGATTTATACTAATGCTATGGTTGAGAAGTCCTCGGGCAAGCGTTCAGTTATATACAGATAATATTGTGAGGAAAATGCCGAATGGAGAGGTAAAGTATATCTGTGTGGTTGACGACCCGGAAGCCGCTACTCGGTTACACTATGACGTTGCCGGTGGGGTGGATCATGAAGTAATCTGACAGCCGGCATCCTACACCGAATCAGTGAAACCATGGAGTTCATAAGAGCAAGACAGGTAACAATCTCAACAAATGAAGATGACAGAAC
>JAABUP010001169.1_pt1 | contig 55414 bp, 94 predicted proteins | sample 5559201 | NCBI WGS metagenome assembly JAABUP01 (sample SAMN10711887, study PRJNA513373) | rock metagenome | isolation source: Antarctica rocks | place: Antarctica | reverse complement strand
GGTTTTTGAGTGTCCAGCTCTCCACCCACTGAGGCAGCAATATGCTTCTTTATTTTCCACGAACACTGACACTATGAGGTCCTTTTTTGCGCAGCAAGATCACATGCGGGTTTTCAAGTTTATTCTGGGTTGTCTCGATTTCCTCCAAATTTGACATTTGACTTCTTCTATATGTGATCAGACTTGTTGGCTGGCTAAAGCATTGTAATCTCTCTCTCTCTCTCTCTCTCTCTCGCTCGTTCGTTCGTTCGACAAGGGTTGCAACATTAGACTTGAGGCTGGGCAAAGGATGTCAACACTTCTCTCTCTCTCTCTCTCTCTCTCTCTCTTACACGCTGCATTCTCTCTCATGCATGACACCATGAGGTCCTTTTTGGCACAACAGGATCACATGCAAGTTTCCAAGTTTGTTCTCTCTCATGCACACAAGGATGACATCCTGAGGATGTTGATAATGCAAATATATGTAGCTATATATAGTGTGCCCTACAATACATAGCTTCTTTTTCAATAACAGTTGTTGTGTTGTTTGAAACAACAAAGGCCGCAACAGTCGCCTGTGCCCATATGGTGAGACTTTGCGAGGGGATGTCTGTTGAAAAGTGTGAGCACTTAGCATTATTCAGTCAAGCCATTCACGAACAGGTTACTAATGATGACTTACATGTTTAGATTTGGTAAGGGTTTTGCCAGCGTTCCAAGCCCAGCGGGCCATGCTGATGCAGTTAAGCAGTCTCTTGAAGTGATACACAAAGCTATTTGACATAGAGCTGTAGATAGCGTGCTGTTCAGTCCAATGTAAATATCAAGTGCGTTTGTTCTTGCTCCTAGCGCCGACCGGATTTCAACAATGTCCACACTAGAAAGACCCTGTTGAATGACACGGAAAACTAGCTACGCTGTCACCGGCTGTACGGTAGGCACAAGAATTTTTGGGACATGTCAGGATCGACATGCGCCGTGACTCATCTTTAGTAAGACGATCGAGCGCAGCCGGAGGTCATGGGTTCTAAATTTGGGCTGATTGCAGAGACCATTGCAAGCGAGGAACATCTTACCTCTGTACCTCAAGAAAGTGGATCAAATGACAGCATGATGCCCAAGACCTGGCCTCATTACGATCAGTCGCGCTTTGCGTCGAACACCAGTCGTGCAGCAATCGTAGCTGTGCGGTGATGCGCATCAACACAGGTTGTTGAGCTGCTCGTCACGCGCAAAGGTCCAGAAAGTCTCTGCATGGGCCATGGGGCACTATCACGAACCAACTCCATTGAACGGCGCTGATGCTTACGGGTCTTCTTTGATGAACCCGTTTGCCTTCACCGACGAAGAACTGCTCCTGCACGTTACCCCAGAGAGCCCATACACCCAAAGAGATGGTTACAACCAGAGTCCTGCGTCCATTTTGCGTAGCCGGAATGTTCAGATTCCTGGCATGATCAATGGAAACGATAGCGGCGGTCTGAACGCCTTAGTCAGTCTGTTGGATGCTGGCGAAGCTACCAGCTTAGCAAGGCCGCACCCGTTTACGGTCTCTGAAGCACAGTCTAGGAGCACGTGTTCTCCGGGCAGTCCTCCTCGCCTGGCCTCCGGCCCATACAGCACAGCTCTGCATCAGTCACAGGTCATGTCTGAGTCGCATGCATGTGCTTTAGAACCCGCAGAAAGTCGAGACTGCCTGGAAGACCCGGCTGATCACAGAGAGAAGAATAGGGTGGCCCAAAAGAAGTTCAGGGCTAGACAAAAGGTGCCCTGCATATGCAAAAAGCTAGTCCTTCATCTTGTGTGTCAGTCAGCATCACTCTTTGTCTGTTTGGCTTTTTGACTATCACTCACTCACTCTGCACCAAATAGCTTTTGCGCTGAGTTTTGGTGTGATAGTCTTTGCACTGGATCTGCAACGCACGCGGACATGTAAGCTTGCATGCACACCACTCCCCGCTGATGCAAGCTTGCAGATAGCTTGCATCCATACATTGGTGATCTTGGCCATGCCCTCATGCCCCCTGCACCCTGCAGTCCTCAACACACAGACCGAGATATCGTCTTGTTGTAGGAGAAAATGCGGACAACTCAGAAGCAGCTGGATGACCTGACAAGGCAGGTCAGCACCTTGCTGTCTGAGAAGAGCCAGTTAGAGACGCGCACACGCATCTTGGAGCAAGTGGTCTACTTGAATACAAATCATGAGCAAATGCTGCATGCAAATCAGGTACACTTCAGCGCCACCGCTCACATAGCACTTAATGTTGAACATCTGGCTGCAGGTCACTCATCCTGCATCACTCAATGCTCGGCAGAGTTGACAAGCAATTGCGTAGCATCTTGACAAGAGGCTGTCAACGTGTTGTTTAGATACGGGGCAACACTGCATGTGACAACTCTTGTATATATATGCATGACCTGAGCTTGTGAAAGCATGCTGCAGGAGATCATGGCTCGTGAGCAAGAATTGCTGCTGGAGGAGTTCACATTTTTTGTGGGCCTACTGGACAACAGAACAGACCTCACTGTGCAGCACGCTAAAGCCTGGAACATGGACGAGCTCATGGAGAACATTCATCCTGTGAGGCTGGTGCACAACCTTTGGAATGCAACCCAACAGCTGCCCTTTGCCCTGCATTGTCATCAAACAACTGGAATCGCCTGTGTGTCATCTTTGCCTGTAGTCGGCAAAAGTGACAGGTCAAGCGCACGTGTTTGGCAGATGCTGTTCTACTGTAGTGCTGCATGTAATGAAGCTAGTGGTACTGTAAAATTGTACTGGACCAATGTGTGAAACTATTGCAGCTGCAACATTGGTTGTGTATGTTTCAATATGGTGCATGTTTTTGCAGAAATACGTGGAGCAGATCAGCAGACTGGCCGGGCTGTGCCAGCAAGATAGTACCGCTGCTGCCGAACTGGAAACTCTGGTCTGCATGAGGGTAAGGCATCCTGCATCAGCAATTCATACACTGCTCCTGCTAGGCGATTTGCAGAATAGCCACGCAGCCGCTGTGAGACACGCTTGACAACATTGACTACATGAGATGTGGTGTCACTCAAGGGTGCTTGCCCTCCTTGCTGGAGTACATGTCAGTGCCTGAAGTTGCCTGCTGCTGCATGTTTCAAAGTGCATATCTCTCAAGTGCATATTTCTCAGGCTACTGTGGTGCACAATTGCACGCTCTGCTCTGCGCAGCACAGCAAACCTCACAAATGCTTGCTACTGCACAGAGGGACCATGAGGAGCGGCGAGCGCTGTTCTCATGTTACTACTGGGCCATCTACAGCTGGAACAGGGAAGAAATGACAACTGGGGGGCCGCCCCCCTCGCTGTCCACCTGGAAGGCTGCTCTGGTGTGCTGCCCCACTACGTTGTTGTGCTGCACACCAGTTCAGCCTGACAATCTGGCAACAAAGTGTGCACAAGACTGCATCACCATGCACAAGAGGCAGGATGTCATTCTGCTATGCTTTTCTCAACCAGAAACTATCATTTGTGATTTTGGTGTTGTCTGCTCTGGTCTTCCACGCTGAAACAACGGCTGGCAACTACCCATTGATGACACAAGAGATGCGCAAAGCGGTCCCAATCTGATGGCAAGCTTGTGCATTGGTGCAGCATGGGCTGCGCCTGACGGGTCAACAGTCAGCCAAGGTGTTGACAGCTCGGCGCTGCCTGCTGGACAAGTTGCGCAAGGTGGGGCTGGAGAGGAGACAGCTGCTGTCAGCCCTGGGCCTGCAGCTGCTGCAAACGCCCCAGGAGAAGTGGGCCCAGTCTGTACCGGTGCAGCGCCTGCAGAACAACCTGGGCCAGGAGCGCGCTGCAGCCTCTGCCTTTCTGTTCAGCACCATTGATGAGGTGAATGGCTGTCTTATACACACAGCATACTTCAATAACCAATTTTGACCGCAGCAAGCTTGCCAAAAGTCCTTGATATGGGCCTGTGCTAAACTGCAACTACAGCATGAGGTTGGCATCTTTGCACAGTCACCAGCTCTATCAGTGCCTCACAGTCGACAAGGCTTGTTGTAAGATCTCTGCATGAGACACGCTGTGGACTCATTTTTGATGGGATGTTCTGACTGGTAGTGTCAACTGGAAGCTTTGGTTGTGGTGCAGATCCTGACAAGCCAACAGGAGGCCTTCCTGGACTCGCATTCTTATCCCTGGTGCCCCGACATGTGGCAGATGGCGCAGCTGCTGGCAGTCGGCAAGGCTGAGCCTGATGTGAAGGACAGCACTTTGGACCTGGATATGTCCGCCGTTGCCCTCAAGTCGCTGCTGCCTGACAAGACAGGCTTCCAGCTGCTGACTCAGCCTTTGAGGGCACGTGGGCTGGGCCTGCGACTCAAACGTAAGCAGTCGGGATCATAGGGCATTCATTGCAACCCATACTTGGTGCCGTGTCCCTGCAGTTGATCCAAATGATCTACCATGTGATCAGGATGCTTGTGGATTACTGATCCATTCCATGCTTCTGCAATGTGTGTTGTCCCATCAAGCAGACATGCTGAAAATCTGGCAAGCAACAGATCATCACGTAGCCTGCACAGTTTTGAGCAACCAGAGATCAGAGCAAGGCAGCATGTTGTCACAGCATGCAAGGGAACAGTGTGCGTGTGTGCGTATACAGGCGGTGTTTTGAAGAATCCGTACCAGACAGTTTTGCCAGCGGCTGCTTTTCCCTATCCAAGCATTGATCAACTTCGGCCCATGACTGTGTTTGATATGCACTGCGGGCGATACCGCGATATCACATTCTGGGACTGGGTCAAGACCAACATGCCAAATGTGCTGTCGATCATTCCTCATTGATTGTATTCAAGGGCAGTCAAGATGGCATGCTGTTATGCAGCAGCTCATAGCTTTGAGTTGCACATCTGGTCGTCTTTTGACTGATTGATTTATAAGCAGGTAAGTACAACGCAAGCGATGGAAGCTAAGTGCCTATGTCAGGCTTGGGGGTGAGGAGGTCTGTGTACACTGGAAATTAGGTCTTTTGTTTTTGCATTATCAGGAATGTGAAAATATCTCTTAGAGGCAAGCAGGCAAAGCACTTTTCATCTCCGAATCGTTTCTTTAGCTCATCTGAGACAGTCGCTTGGTACCAGTCCAGTATTGGTGTTGCAAAGTTATGGCAGCATTATGTACTATGTTTGATAGTCTGCTTGAGGCATTCTGATAGTTATGTATGTGTTGTTTCTGAGTTGTTTCTGGGTTTTGCTTTCCAACCAAGTCGCTGTGTACAGAGATATTTGTTGAAGTAAGTGCACATATGCCTTGCAGATCCTGAGTGGAATTCCTGACTGAGGCTGCCCCCATCCCCCTGTGAAGTTAGCACCAACCTGGTGCTAAGCAGCTTGTTTGCTGATATGTACCATTGTACATGTTTCCACTCCTTATCTGGTGTGTTAGATGCTACAGTTCCCCTTTGGCGTTCCCTGTTTCATTATTATGAACTTGCTTTAGGATGCCATAAATAGGGTATTGCAACCGGACATGTGTTGCGTGAACTGTAACAACCCTTTTCAATGGATCCTTGGTGCTAGAAATACACTAGAGATCACAAGCCTTAGTGATAGTCGTCTCTGCTGTGCTTCAGTCGCAAGAGCGGATTGGTGAGCACAATTGGGCAGCTCGAGCAGTAAGCCAAGTCGCAAAAGCCATTTAGTGCCCCCTGTCGCCAAAACATCAAAAGGCCGAAAGCATGCAAAGACCACGTGCAACCGCTGGTTCCAAGCGAGCCTGCCCACATTTGCATGCGCAGGACAAGGTAGCCGTACGCTGTCGCGCTACAGCATGTCCTAGATACGTCGCAAGCAGGATGTTGCACCTTCCGCGGCAAAATGCGTTCTTGCCGCGCTGCAGCTAGCTGTCACTGTCCGAGCTAGTGATCGCTCAGGCCGGAGGTCCTATCTGTGCTGAAAGCACGACATAAGTACACTGCACTTGCTGCAATGGACCTGGCGAGGTCTTTCTTGAGTATGACGATGGATTCAAGCCGGCCAAGCAGGTGTGCTCTTTGCCACCAGATTAAGCGACTGAGGCACCAACTTGACACTCCGCTCGCTAGTCTTCCACCACTACGTGTCGAATGAAAATGCAAGATGGTGCTGCATCTTTGTGACCGATCATGCACAATTAGGTCTTGCCTGGTACGCCTCTGGTGACCTTGATGTTTTGCCACGCGAGAATCCCTTTCTGGGTCACCCTTCAGACAACGGCAGCATCTGGTCCAGGCAAAGCTTGCCTTTTGCTGTGGCACAATCAATCTTGCCATGCAGTGCAAAAGTGGTGCTCTCGTGGAACGGTGGAGCCTGCCACCTACGCCTTGCGATGCTTTTGCCCAAGAAGACTTTCTTCCGTTTGATTGCGACGATGTCGATTTCCCCAGAAGACACTCACATCCAGATCAACGTAATCAATTTCTCTGTACCCGACGACCGCCCCCTGCTGCACTGCCAGCGCTGTCTCAGTGCCTCTTGCAAGACTCAATCGCAATTCTTGTACTTGCAGGACTACAGCCTGACCAGGTAAACATTCGGCATCCCACGGGCTCTTTGTACGAGGTAGGCCTACTTCAGCTCATTTTGTTCAGCTTGTTCCGAGTTTACGTGCCGAGCAAGCCAAGACAATGGCCCGCTCTGCTGACACAGGACTGTGAAGCACGTGCTCAAAAGCATCCAGGCAAGCATGGGGCTATGTTCAGTAGATACCACTGTGGCCCATGTTTCAGCACTGCTTCAGAGACAGCGTATCCTCAATCGTTTGTTCCTGAGGTGCCCGTCACAGACAATAGCTGCAATAGCAGCTCAAGCAGATTCGACTATTTGGAGCGTTTCAGTAGCGCATTCTCCATGCCAAGATCCCCTTGTCCACCCAGAGAGCTGCAGATGACTCTCTTGGAGCACTATACCAGGCTGAAGAGTCAGCGGCGTGACAAGTCTATTGCACAGATACACGAACAAAACCTGTGTGCTTTGGCAAGCTGTACACCTGCTACTCCACAGTCTCACGCAACCAGCTGCTTCAGTCAGGCACAGCTTCCTTGCCCTGCCCCAGACGATGCGTATGCAGCGCAGAGCTTGGATCACATTCACAATGGTGTTTTCCACAGTAATACATCAAATATTTCATCTGCATCTTGTCCATGCAAGGACACAACTATGGCAGAGATCTTCCAGCACCCATGGGTTGCCAGTCACTTGCAAGATCTGAGCAGCTGCTTCTCTGCTGGCAAAGCAGAGGAGCACCTGACTCATCTGCTAGACCTGAAGCACAAGGGCAGCAGATCTCTCAGCATGTCCCATGACAGCCATGCACCTTCCTCGTCCAGTCCTACCAATTTGGCCAGTCCTTTTGATCTGCAGGTTTTTACTTGCTCCTGCTTGCTCACATGTGCACATGCTCAATGACTCTGCTGCTCTTGCATGCTTGGTGATGTAGATCCATGGCATGCTGTTGACATGTTGTCAACAGCACTGCCCCATAAACATGGTGTGTTAAGGTGGTTGTCTGATACCCACACACATATAGAAGATGTATAGCTGACTTGTGTACCTTTATTGTGCAGGACCTGCAGTTTGCGTCACAGGATGGTGCTGTACACCCCCAATTACCTCCTATTGCCAGTACCTTCAGCACAGTTCTGCCCTTTGGCCCCCCTGAACAAGCAGCCCCTATGGCTTTCAGAGACAGCCCCTCTGTGTACACAAACCCCCCTCTGTCAGAACAGAAGGCACCTGCAGGGCCTGCCTCTTCTTCCAACCCTGTTGTCAGCCCTCAGGCTTTCCCTCAGCCAGTCCGTGAGGTCAATGCCAGACGCCAGCTCAAGTACTCAGAGCTTGCATCCCCAGAGTCAGATCCAGAGCCTGTCACAGCCCCTTGCAAGGGCAAGGGCAATGAAGAACAGGCCCTGAGATTGCACCGCCTCAGGCCTCGTACTGCTTCCGAAAAGGAGCTGCAGGTGCACAAAGACGAAGAGTTTTTGGATGCAGAGTTGAGCTTGAGCAACCGGCGCTGCAAGCACCACAACCCCTGGTGAGTCACCAGACCCGGCATGTTGCACATTGACTAGAGACAATGCTTCACTGCCTACGCAGGCATGCAGAGCACATATGCAGCACACATGTGCAAAGACTGATGCTTGCTACACCCAGGCAAGTGGACTTGCATTACCATGGCATACGGCAAACGATTTGTACAATATTTGACTTGTTTCCCGACACCACACTTGCTTTACTGTGTGTGACAAAATGTCTTGGTAGGCGATCAAGAGTAACCCCAAAGGTGGTGGTGCATGTTACAGGACGCTGGAGGAGACTTTGACCCTCATCCGTGGGGCGGAGGACTGTGGAGGGGGCAAGTGGGCTGACATCAAGAAGAGGAAGTACAAATCCATTGAGAACAGGAGTGCGGTGAGTGGCAAGACTTACCTGTGATGCTCATGACACCTCGTTGAGGTTTGCTGAATTGGCAGCTGCATGCAATTTGGCTGAGCATCTTTGCAATCTGTAGATAAAGGCAAGTTACATGGAGTCATCTGCCCAGCCTACTGTTGGCTAGTGATCACTGCTGCTTTCACAGTCTGTATTTTTGCAGATTTTGTTGTGACCAGCTGTGAGTGGTGCAGGTGGACCTGAAAGACAAGTGGCGCAATCTAATGCGAGTGGCGGTGCTTCCAGCGGCTGCCCTGCGCACCAAGTGTGCCAAGAGGCGTGAGCTTCCTCTGGACCTGCTTGTCAAGGTGATTGGATGTGCGGAATGATTGAGTGCTCATACTCTGCATATGTGCATGGTCATGCAGCAGAGTCATTCTGTTTTTGCTTTTGCATGCGATGCATGCCAGATGATGCGTTTGATGCGTCTGCTTGCAGGTGCGCACCTTGAACGCAATGCATAGCAAGGCAAAAGCAAGCAGCAATGCTGCTCATTCAGACTCCTCAGGTCGGTGTAAATCTCGCACAAAACGGTGTCAGGCTGCCTAAACAGGGTGAGCAGCTCTGGGAGGCTAATAAACCTTGCTCAGGCATTGCGCTGTCAGATGATCAAGCTGCTCAGAAACTATCTCAGACTGTCTTTCAGCATTTCTATGTGTGCATGCTGTCGCCGGTGGCCGCCTTTGGCACAGCTGCTACCAGATCATAAGCAGGGTTATGCTGCTGTACGATATTGACGCAGATGGGGTGTTTGTACAGATAGTTGTTCTGCTTCACATGTGGATTGGTAAATGTATAGGACAATGGTCTGAAATGCAGACTTGAATTGTCACAGATGTACCACTCTGATGGCTGTGCAGGCGTGTTTCTTTCTGCAGCTTACCTGACTTGCATTACAGTGTGCCGGAACTGCTTGGGTTACTGTACAATAACTCGGGTTAACAGCCCGTGCAGCTATGTTCTGTACAGCTTTAAGATTGCTGATTCTGTATATTGTGTGCCTGTTATAACTATGGAAAGTCTGATTTTGTTTACACACCGATGTTGAATTACTCACCGATGTTGAATTTAAGTTTTTTACTGCACCCCATCTCCTGCTGCTTTGCAGCATGTTCAGGACACTTATTGGGTAGCAAAGTCATTATTGATTCTACAGCATGTTGCTCGGCGATCTTGAATGAAATTAGTTATTTGCTATTTTGACTGGCGGCATGACAGGTATGGCGAATCAAACACTTGGTAACACAATTACTCATGATGCATAAACTGTGCAGCAAATGTGCCCACACCCAAGAGGGATTGAGGCACATCTGCAAGAGAATGTGGCATTGTCCTGGAACATAACCAACAAACGTGCACTGAGCAGGGATGCTGAGCCTTATCGATGGTATTGATGCCAGCCCACAAACTGTTAATGATCACTGACATCTCTTGATCAAAAGGATGCCAGCCATTCCATAAGAGGAGACACCATGTAAGCCAAGGCATACAATTTCCCGCTGTGTTGCACATGCCACAGGAATGTAGCACTTTGCACTTGCACTTACAACTTCATTCATTCACTTGCATCTAGCAGCAGTTTGCAGTGCATGTGGCAGCAGCTGGTTCTGCAATTCTGGGATTGGCAGAAGAATATTCCGTTGCTGCTATCCTGTGGCTTCACCAGTGATAGCCACAGCTTGAAGCTTGTCTGCTTCAGATGGTGACATTGGGGGCACACTCTGAGCAGATAAGTGGTGTGAGTACACACGGAAACTGCTTTGCATTGCTCTGATGAAGAAGAACAACGCTAGGCCCCACCAGATTCCCCCTAGCTGCCATCCTTGCGCTTTTGCAACAGAGAAGTACCCAACCAAGACAGCAAGGCTGACTGTCATTGCTCGAGCCAGAAACAGAAGGTCTTTGCAGGCCATCAGGATGCCAGCAGCTGAAACATCCATGGCACAAAGCATCATCGAGATTACACACTGCAAAGCAGCATCTTTGAGTGTAATACACTGCACAGCAGCATGTGTAGTGGGTGTTGATCAACTATGCAGCGCTTGAATGGGAGCTTGCTACAGAAACTTGCACTCAGGCGTCCAGGACAGCGTCAAAACAGTATATACAGCAAAGAAGACGTCGTTTGCACAGAGACGAGCTGTGGTATTAGCAGCTAGGTATTCAAGCACACAAGCGTGTTTGACTCAGGTATGACCAACAATCCTGAACACACACAAGGACGGCTGCTTCAGCTCCATACCTGAGGGGCAATTGATTTCATGATGGGCCAGAGCTGTGCATCAGGGGTGAACAGGAAAGGCAAGTAGTAGGGGACCGCAGTAGCCACAAAGGCGGTCACAGCCCCAACCACAGCCCCCACCCCCAGCAGCAGCTTCACCAGCTCTTTGTATTCGTTTCTGTCTGTTGTGCCGGGCAGGAAGGCTAGGGCTGCCTGCTCCATGGGGGTGTGACCAAAGGCGCACAGGTTCCACACCTGCCACAGCACCTGATGGGCTGCCACCAGGGCTGGCCTCAGGGCTGTTGCGCTGCTCTGCACGGCCACAATTGTGCAGTGAGGGCTTGGGATACTTCTTTGGCCGGCTACTTGTGTTTGCAGGGAGAGACACGGTATGTATGCACATCTCAGCAGCATCATATTAAACAAACAACCAATCATTGAGCAACCTTGCACAGTGTCATCAAAGCCAGCCTGTAGGGGCCCTGTGGAACCAATCAACCTAAGTGCATGGTTCCATTGCAACCAAGTTTGGCCAAACAGTGCCACGAGGTGACAAAGGAACCTGCCTGCTTGATTCTCTCAGCAATGCACATTTGTCGGACACGTTTGGAGTCTCATACTTGCATCAAGTCTGTCAGAAATTCCATGCTGACCAGTTTCCTTTGCAAGTATTAACCAATCATGGTAGCCATGTACTGCTGAATTATGTGTCCACCATGATTGGCAATTGGTAGCTCAGCATGTGCCTCAATCATTGGACCAAAAATTGCAGCACTAGAGCGCCAGCTTGCAGTTGTGAAGCAAAGTAACATTGGACAAAAACAGCATACAGGTGGCCCCACAGTGTGCGCAGGTTGGGAGCCATCAAGGCCTGATGATGATGTTGGCATCATTTCAGCCAGGCATTCTGCTTTGATGACCTTGCTGTTGCAAGTGATGAAGGACCTGAAGAAGCTAACCTGGAGCATCATGTAGCACAGACTCTTGAAAATATATATGAGACTGGCTGGCCCAAACGTGCTAGACAATTCTGTCAGCTGACTCAGCGTAGGTAACTGTACTTTTGGCCTGACCTGCAAACCACAAGGCTTCTCATCATACCAAGTCTGTGTTACACACTGATTCAGAATGTATGAGCATCTCAACTAATTTTCCAACACATTGACTTTCAGGCACTGTCTGTGCTAAAAAAGCTTTGTCTGCCTCATCACATACATCAGAGTGGTAACAAGATGGGCACTGGAACTGTTTGCCGGTGGACAGTTGGTTCAGTCCTGGAGGTTAGCAAGCTTAAACATCGTTCACCAAGGTCACTTGCATACCCAGCTACATCATACACAAGCTTCCACGACCAATACAAGCTCGACACAGTGGATGCCCAGAGCAAGCTCAAGTTGATTTATGGGGCATCACCTGGCCTCTAAACCTGTACATCCACACCAGACCAATGGTACCAACCAGCTGGGAGACAACAGTGGCCCAGGCAGCTCCAGCCAGACCCTGCTTGAAGTACATGATCAGAACCAAGTCCCCTACCACATTCAGAACTGACTGGACCGCCACCCAGATGAAAGGCGCAAAGGAGTCCTGCTGGGCTAAAAGCCCTGCCTGCAAAGAGCAGATGATGCCAGGTGTCACAGGCAAATTTGCACGGTATCCAAACATGACGCCTGCTTCTGTCAATGATGCGACTGCTATCAAGGTAATGCTGCTGATGGTGCTGCATCGGACACAGCACCCAGCATTCAATCAAGAAGAGCCTTGCCCTGGACATGCTACATATGACCTGGCACAACTGCATGATGGTGCCTGTCAAGCAACAATTGATGCAGCACATGTCTTGCCATGCAGGCTCTGAAGGACCTGTGCCAGATACCTGAGCAACCATGGAGATGAGCACAGCCGGAGCAGACCATGCCCTGATCTTCAGGTATGTCACAGACGGCTCCAGCAAGGCTGGAGCAGCTCCAGTCAGCACGACCATTTGTTTGGAGTACACCTGCAGACAGCACAACAAGAATGCTGCACATCAGCGGAGCCAGTCAAACCTTTACCAAGGTCCTAGTCATGCATGGGAGCTGTGCTGCCTTTGCATGCGTCACGCCATGTTGAGAAGCAAAAAAACAAGGACCTTAGATCATACCAGGAGCACAGCCTGGATGAGGAGTCCAAACGCAGTGGCAACGAACAGGGCAGAGGATAAGGCATCCCCAGCTGCGCTGATGTCGTGTTTTCTCAGCTTGTCTGCCACCAGGCTGCATGCATGAAGCGCCAAATGAAACATTATTACGCAACAACATGTGCAACAATTTGAACTAGAAAGCCCAATGATGTGGCATACCTGACTGTAGTGATGGTGATAGCTGTGAAGATGTATGTGAACAAGTTGAAAATGAGCATAGTTGGCCCCAGTGCTGCCAGCTCTAGAGTGCCAGTGCACTGCAGCAACGATGGTTCTTGCTGCCAAACAGGGTGCGTGTAGAGGTTGCAGCAGAACTCTGGATCAGCAAAATACCTGCCCAACACAAACAGTATCCACCAGACTCATGATGGGATCTGCAAGGGGAATGCTCAGAGCAGGTCCAGTAAACAAGGCTATCTTTTGCAGCTGCGCTTTCCGCCACTGCCAAATATCACTGACACCAAAGACAGGTGACCTGACAGCATTCGCTCTTGTCACGACACTCCTGGTATCCACTGTCGCTCGAGACAGTGGTGCTGCTGGCATCGCGCTGTGCAGAGATCGCTGACTACACGTCGCTCGGCGCCATGAGCTGCAGTGATCATTTTGCAAGGCAGGGACTGACCCTGCAACAGCTCGAGAGTACCGACTGGATGGTACTGAAAGCAACACTCTGCATTGACAGCTGGACGCTTCCGCAAGCCCAAGGAACTGCCGCGAGCACTGCATGACGGTCTGCTGACTTGGCAACCGGAAACGCACGACATCAGACCGCTGAGTCCTCAGCGGGCCGATGATCAGCTAGATCGGGTCATCGCTATGCCACATCTTGCTCTCTGTGTTGTTGGCTGATGAAACACCCTCAAGCACTGCTCAGCCACTCCTCAGCTGCGTTGCATGCAGTGCGTACGGTACGGTACGTAACGGCAGCAACAATTCAGATGGAGAAAGGTGTAAGAGCCCAGCTTCTACGGGCACACAGGGTCAGCGCCTATGATAGTCGTTGGGCTCACAGGTGGCATTGCCACCGGAAAGAGCACAGTGACGGCTTTGTTGAGACAATATGGCATAACTGTCCTTGACTGCGACGAAATCGCGCACGCTGTGGTCCGGCAGGTATTTGAACAGCGGCATAAGTGCCATGCTGGATGTGGATAGCATCACTTACAAAACGTGTCTGTAGCTAGGGACGCTGGGGATACAAGCGTGTTGTGAAAACCTTTGGCAAGAGCATTCTGCTCACGACTGGTCCGTACACTGATCGATGCCTGACACACGGCCTCAGGACCCTGCACTTGTCTTGATTGTCTACACATCTGGTTTGAAGCTTTCGCTTTCAACTGCAGGTGACATCAATCGAGACAAGCTGGGTGACATGGTTTTCAACGATCGTGACGCTCGCAGCAGGTTGAACTCGGCTACACACTTGCCAGTTGCTCTTGAACTTGTTCGTCAGCTAGCCGTGGAGTGGCTCAGTCTCACGAGCGTTGCTGTAAGTGGCAGCGGCAGTCGACTTCAGCCTGCCTTTCGTTACTACGCAAGGCACTACAAACCACATAGTAGAATTGACTCTTCAGGTGGTGGATATGCCACTTCTGTTCGAGACAGGCTCACACAGGTTGATGTGGCCAAAAGTATTTGTCACATGCAGTCATGAAACTGAGGCAAGTACGGCAAGTGCTAAAGCTAGACTAAGCATCAGGCTGGCTTCAACGACTCACTGCATGGCAGTTGTATTTAGGCAATTTGCAGCTGTTCTCAGCACTGTGCTTATCACGTGCGCTTCATTGTAAACTTATGATGCAAGAATGCAGTTTGGACAAGCTGCAAATTCTCACTGCAAATGTTGACACTGTATTCTCACATCATGCAGACATCTGTGTCATCAGAACTGCTCGAGGGTTGTCAGAATCATGATCAGAGCACAGGCTGCTTTCAACTGTTAACACATTGCCTCAGGTCGAAAGACTGATGAAGAGGGATGCCTGTTCAAAGCCTCAGGCAGAAGCCAAGGTGAAGGCCCAGATGCCACTCAAGCTCAAACGAGACAAGTCTCAGATTGTCATCGATAATTCTGGGAACAAACACCATTGTGAGCAGCAGGTGATTCATCTCTGTAGACCGTCTATATGCAGACCTTCGTACACTTCTGTGCTCAAAATAGCTATTGCATTCCTGCCTGTGCCGCAAAGCCAGATTGGCTAGTGTCTGCCATGTATCGCCTGGAGTGCCAGCACTGAGATCTGCTTTGTTGTTTTGCACAGGTGCAACAGCTGGTCAGGCAGTTGCAGGGCAAATACAAATGGCTGGGTTTTGCTACATCACCTGTGGTCTTTGTTGGTATGGTTTGGCTTTTGCTGCGGGTGCTGCGACTGTCTTCAGCTTGACCTCAGGCTTACCCCGAGCATTTTTCCTGGCCTGTACATGCATAGCGAGGTTGGCAGCCAGGGACATGCTGCCTTTTGCTAAAACGAAGGCAATGTGTCTTCGCAACATGTTAAGCAAGGGAACCTGCATGACCAGCCAACAACATTAGCGCCTTATGCATGGTGTATGCTGCAGCAACTGTGGGCATGTCGGTGTTGCAAGCAAATCTTGATTTGCTTGGCACATGTCCTGACAAGACAGGCAGCGCCATGAATTACGTCTATGCTTACACCTTTGAATGCACCCAAAGTGATGTACTTGATATCATCAATGTGTGCAGCTGTTGTTGGACAGCAACAGCTAGGCGTTCAACCTTTTCTGTACATTCACCCTGAAATATGAGGACATCATTGGACTGTCGAGGTTGCTGATATGTTTAGACAGCAACAGCCATCCTGACTGTCAATGTCACGCTGTTGATGAAGCTTGGCTGCAAGCAGTTGCGCTGCACCTCGCAACAGACTGACAAAGTCGTGTCCAGTAACTTTGTAACCGAAGCAGTCTCTTTATATCAATGCAAAGTAAAAACAACATATGGTACAAGACACAATGTACAGCATGTCAATCGCGCTGTTCTCCACCAGAGACGCTGCTTGGAGCTTTTTTGCCATGCAGCAGCATCTCCATCACCAGCTCACCAATGCTCAGAGATGATGTCAGTCCTGGAGACTCAATGCCATACAGGTTCACTACACCCTCAAGTCCATGATCTTGGGTGCCTTGGATCACAAAGTCCTTGCCAGGCTTGCCAGGCCCAACCACCTGCATGTTCAGGTTTCAAGTAAGGCAGATTGACTGTACATTCTACTTACTTGCAGAAAGAAAACTTTTGCATTAGCATTTGCACCATCCAGACACAAGCTGCATCTATTATGCAGATCAGCACTCAGTCCAATTGACTTCTTAAGGCTGCTAGTACGCCACATATAGGGTGATGTGTGTCTCGAACTGATGCAAGGGTTCAAACTGCTGACAGCTTACTGTGCTTGCCTGCTTGCACCAACCTAGTACATAGAGAGCTAGCACGCAGTGACTAGACATGTACACCATGTCGACAGTATATGAAAGCACCTTGGGGCGAATGCCGCTGTAAGATGGTCTCAAGGAGCCATCAGGGAGTCCAGGCCAATACTGCCTGATGACTGGGTAAAACTTGTCACACAGCTCAGGATTGGTGTTGTATTCCACTTTATCAATCCACTCCACATCAGGGCCAAACCGGGCTCTGCCCTCCAAGTCCAGGGTCAAATGCACCCCAAGGCCCCAGCTTTCTGGCATGGGATAGATCAAGCGCTTAAAGGGTGGCTTGCCTGCATGTGTATGTCTGTTAAGCGTCACTAGTAGCTTGCAAGCCAACATCATGACATGCATGTAGGCTTTTTGATGTTTAGAACATGCTGCAAGTGGGCTATCATGCAATGTGTTCATGTGGTACAGGCAACATGTGGTCCAGCTGGCTTTCTGCTCTTGCCAGAATAATGCAGTCTTGGTGTGATTACTAGGGCAGGCCTTGCTGCCTTACCTTCCATTGTGCAATAGTGGCCCCTAGCCAAAAATGACTCTGGAATGGTGTCACTTGGCAGACCTTGCATCTTCTTTGCTAGCTGCTGAGCATACAGCCCTGCGGCATTGACGACCATGTGCGCCTGCACCTCTGACACCTTGTTGGTGTCTCTGTCCTTCACCTCAAGCTTCTTCATCTTGCCTGGAAGACAGTCAAGCTCCATCAAAACCAAACACATAAAGCGCAGCAGTGGTAAGCTGCTTGAAATGGCAAGCTAAGCCATCTGTCATGCACAAGCTCAGCAATCCAGCATGCTTTGCGACCCCATGCAAAGTTACAACTTTACAGCATCTCACAGTTGTTGTATCTAAGGCTGCTACATGCTCACACAGCAGCAAATATGGATTGCCCCTGCAGCGTGAGTGCCTCTGCATCTGCAGCACCTGCAGTGGTGCATACAGCAAATGCTGCTGTCTTTGGCTGTCTTCAAGCAAATTGCCAAGCCTGGCAATGGTAACTTGATCATGCCCACGCATGCATGCCCTCGCATGCAGCCGACCTTTCAGGTATTACACTGCTGTTTGTTGACCAGACAAACCTGATATGTTCCCACCAACAACCTCACAATTGAATGCCACAAGAGCGCCGTGCTGCTCAGCATCTTTCCTGTAAGACTCCATCAACCTGCACAACAGAAACCTTCATCAAGAGACTTCCCTGAGGCTTTGCAAACAAGGGCACAGCTGACTTGGCAGACTGATGCAGGATGTTCAGAGAATGATTGCACTGCATAGTAGATTGTGTGATATTGGTGTCTGCTGTGTCCGACATGGATGCGTGCAGATGGTGATTATCATCACACAATATGTTGAATCCAATAATGTCATCCAATGATCAGCATTACAGTACGCGTATGCCAGGCCAACAATTAGCACAAAAGCCAAGCTTATGATCTTATCCCTGATGACTGTTCAAGACCTTGCTGGAAGGAGGCTGCAGCCAGGGTGTGAGCAGAGTCAGACTCACTTGAGGGAGCTGATGACGCCAGTGGAAGGTGACTTGAGGGCCGCCACACAGTGCAGGTCAGGCTCTAGCTCCTTTGCTGCGGAGGCATCCAGCCATACAAGATCTGTCATGCCGTTCTTCTTTCCGTTTGCAAGAAACTCTTTCAGTTTGGGTACTTGGTCATCATGGGCAGCAACTAATAGCTTGCCAAGCCTGTTGTATGGGACATTGTGACTATCACAGTATGCATATAGTTTCTGGCGCCCATCCACACAGAGTTTTGCTTTCAGACTCCCTGGAGTGTAGTAAATGCCTGCAGACAGCATTTAAGAATGCTACTGCAAATTGGTGCTGTGGTGCTGTGGTGCTGAGGTGCTGAGGTGCTGTGGTGCTGAGGTGCTGAGGTGCTGTGGTGCTATATATATATACAAATATAATGGCGGTGTCATGTGTATATGCATATATGTAACGGCAAGCTTGTCACCAGTGCTTGTTTGCAACATGACCTCAGGATGTGACTGACAGTTTCTTTGGGCAGGCTACCTGAGTGTATGACCTCACTATTTCGCGAGCTTGTTTCTGTGCCGATTGCATTGGCTTGCTCCAGCAGGATGACTTTCTGCCCTTCCATCGCCAAAGCTCTGCATATTGCTAACCCGACGACACCTGTAAAACAAGTTAAGCAACTGCCGGGTACAATTACTGGCCGCAGCACAGGAAACGCAAACATTCACATCAAAATTGCGCCCTGATGCATGCTTGTGCTGCCTCTACGGTTTCAAATTCAGTACCTGCGCCAATAATCACAGCGTCAAAAGTCCGAGGGTCTTTCGTCAGAACATCCGTCAGGTGCCGAATTCTCCTTTCAGGTTGTATGTTGTACGCCCCACCAGACATGTGGTTCGCTGCGGTAAAAGTTTCACCAGCTGATGAAGATCCACGAGACGTTACTGCAGTGGCAAGTTCCGCTCTGGGCGAACGCTGAGTGCAAAAACTTGACTTGGACCGTTGGCGCTTTCCTGCAGAGCCAACGCACGGAACTTGCGGCGGACGACACCAACTCGAACACCTCGCCGCGTGTGAATCAAGGTCTGCTCTCCGCATGCGACTTCAGCAAAACTGGCTCAACTGCAACATGCCCATGCACATGCATGCAGACACGTGGATTTACTAAACACACGCACGGCGTCTCGCTTGGCTTGATCGCAATGATTTGACATTCCACTTGGAAGTGATCGAAGCGCAAGTTTTCTCAGCGCAAGTTTTCTCAGCGCAAGTTTTCTCCACGGCGCTGTTGCACAGCTGATCAGGATTGAATCGTTGGTCAATGCCGCAACTCAGGCGTACGTATGTTGACAGTGGCTACGTCGCGATCGGTTGTTGAGTGTAGTTGACCTATCCGACTTGCCACTCCTGGTGGCGACTGCTTCTGGTCGTACTCGGCCTGATCTGTTGAAATGTTAGAAGGCCAAGTAGCATTTTATCTCAACAAATACCTGGGCAACTATGTCTACGGACTTGATCCCCAGTCTCTAAAGATTTCCGTATTTAAGGGGGACGTCCAGCTCAACAACTTGCACCTCAAACCAGAGGCTCTGAATGCCCTAAATCTGCCGATTACGGTGAAGGCAGGGCTGCTAGGAAGTCTGACTTTGAAGGTCCGCCAGCTGACTTGCCATCTTGTACTGCCTGTTCATCAGAAGCTGCACGTCTCAAGACTTGCCTGCCTCAGCCAGGCAAAGAGTCTTGAGTTACCTTCAGGTACCATGGGCCAGCTTGGGACGGGCGCCTGTCCTTGTTGAACTTGATAGGCTGTACCTGCTAGCGGGTCCCAAAGAAGAGTTTGAGGAGTCAGACTCATCACTGGAACAGGTCAGCACCCCATCTGCTGGGCCATGATTCTTGCTGATGCATCTGGTAGGTCTCTGATGCTGTGTCCCTTGATTGCAGGATTTTGAGGAAGCTGAGCAGCAAGCAAAGCAGCAGCGAGTGGCTGATGCTGAGCTAGCAGCAACGCAGGTACTGTTGAAGTGCAGTGCCTGCCGGTTCTTTCAACCAAGCAGTGTCTGTGATGTACCTCTGCACCTTGCAAGCGCTGCACTCTGCCACAGGTGAAAAGCAAACTGGGTCAAGAGGCAGAAAAAGATGGTGGCGGCAGACTGAAGGCTATCATTGATACTGTCATCGGCAACCTGCAAACCTCCATCACAAATGTTCACATTCGCTATGAGGTCAGGGCAGGCTTCACCACTGCTTTGCTGCTGCTGCCTGAGTGCTGCCATACACAGCCTACATCACATATTGAATACAGCCTTCGGGTCGAATTGCACACTTTATGAACACCACGCTGGCGTTTGGTCTTCTGTGCACTTGCATTTGAGGCAGGCTCTGCAGGCACATCCTTGATTTAAGTGTATGCTCATCCCATATGTGCTATCAGGATGATACAAGCAACCCAGGAGTTCCATTTGCGTGTGGACTCACATTGGAGAAGCTGAGCGCACACACTGTGAATGAGGAGGGCAATGAAGCCTTTGTCAAGGACAACCCCCTCTCCTTGCTCAGAAAGGTGACTGTTGCTTTCAAGCAGCACTTTTAATGCTTCTTACTTTCTCTTCACTCTTGGCCACAGCACAGGGGTGCTGGCAGACCAGGTGCTGTCACATGTCACACTGACAAAAGCCATGTTTCCAGTTTTGCACACCCACTTGGTGCATTTCATAGTACGGCAAGGTACCAACATCTCTTCCCACTGCAGGCCTCACAGCTTAGACGCTTTGCTGTGTATTTTGACGTCGGCAAGCCGCTGTGGCAGCCCAAGAAGGCCTGGAAGGACATGCTTGCTTACGACTGGGACCAGCTCTTCAAGACTGGCATTGCAGCCGACAGCACTAGACCTGTCCAGGGCAGTACTTCTCCGAGAGCTCCATCTGGCGCAGCAGACCGTATGTATGTTGTGAAGCCTATTGATGGCCAGTTGCAGTACCTCAGGAGGGGCAAGAATGTGAGAGGCGGGGAGTCAGAGGCAATTCAAGAAGCTGACTGTCATCTGCAAACAATTGCCTTCCATGTGTCAAGTAAGCGCACTTCCCTACTCAAGAGTGAACAGACCATAGTTTTGAGTAAGCCACCTTACATTTCTCTGCAGCTGCTGCGTTGGCCTCACTTATTGTAGTGTGTAGAGCCACACATCAACTGTTTAGCTTGAAACATCAGTAGTTGCTTGTGTGATCAACTCTGTACAAACAGCTGCCAAGGCAAGCAAAATCTTGCCCCTGTGCAGAGTCTCAGTACCAAAGCTTGCAGCGCTTGCTGGATGAATTTTCAGCCTATGCCACGCGTGCCCCCAATGCCCATCTCAGACCCAAGACCAGACCCCAACAGGGGCGCTCTGCTGCCAAGTGGTGGCGGTATGTGGGAAGTGTGGTGCAGCGCCAGCAGAAGAAGCGCATGACCTGGCAGAGCCTGGAGCTTGTGTGCCACCTGCGCAACGAATATATCCCACACTACATCAAGTAAGCCTATATCGCATCGGCAAGAGATCACAGTGCAAGTGCTACTACAGATTAGGTCATTGTAGCAGATGCAGAGGTCACGTGGGGTTTGCCAATGGCTATCATCCTTGAGTCAGCATTAGAGCCTCCTCCTTTGCCACCCTATTTGGCGAGTTGTTCTTCTGCTGTGGTCAGTTGCATGTGCTGGTGTGCAGCATGACATACTCAAATTATTTCCCACTTTTGGAAAGTTTGCATTTCTGATGGCACCATCTCAGTTGCACCTGGTGGATGCAGATGCTTACAGGAGAACCAGATGGGAGGGGATGAGTACACAGCCAAGATGGATCAGCAGCTGCCAGAAGCCACTATTCTGCTGTTCAGGCGCCTCGCTCATGCCAAGGTATGCTGCATCGGCTGCTCTGCAGCCCAATTGTTGTAGTTCACAGGCATATTGCTGTGTTGGGGCAGTCAAGTATGCAAGTTTGTACATCATCCATCACAAACGTAATTAACTGATCAACAGGACATGGCGACAGGTCACATATCAGGCACTGATTCATGCGCACAAACAGTCCAGATTTGCACTCTCGCATGGGCTGTGTGGTAGTCAGCTCATGACATGCAGCTTCACAGCAGTCTGCTGGCTAGCTAGTGGGCGTGACGGTAGCTACAGCAAAGTAAAGGTTTTTTACAGTGGCTTTTGCTTGTGCTGTGCAGGTAGACAGGGAGAAGAAGAGGGCTGCAGCAGCAGCAGCCAGGGAGAAGCGCGAGCAGGCAGCTAAGAGCTGGTTTGGCTGGATGCGCGGCGCCTCTAAGCAAACGGTATGCAAACGAGACTTCAGGTGTTGCGGGGAAGGCCATCTGGATGCAGCATCTACAAAAATCTGGGCTACATATCACATGCACTCTTCCTGCGTGCATCTTGCCCAAGCTTGCTGTGAGGGCACAGACTAGGTGTGTTTGCCTGGCCGGAGCCATGGATAGAGCAACGTTTTCTAGGCAGTTGGCCTGCGTGCTTCTATGCTCATAACATCCGTCCATGCAGGACTGCAACATGTATATGCTGTGTAACAATCAGCTGTGTGTTCACCTGCACATTTGCCACTCACCTGTGCTAGTCTCACATCATCATGCGTGCAAGATGCAATCGCTACAAATGCTCTTGTCCCTCACAGATATGCATGGCATGCAGGAGGAGGAGGATGATGAAGGTGCAGATGAGGATCCAGAGATGGAGGGAGAGCTGACCAGTGCTGACTACCGCAAGCTGCAGAGCCTGGTAGATGAGCAAGAGAAGGCTGTTGAAGCTGGTGAGCTGACTGCTGCATCAGACTGCCTGCCTTGCAGTACACAAGTCACATTGCCAAGCATTGTATAGAGCAGCAACATGAATGACACAGGGTGCAGGGGCGCGCCTCCCCTGCTAATGCAAATGCTAGTGCATAGCCACCATAGCTGAAAGTCATGTTAGCTTTCTACAGAAACATGTGCAGTATATCATGTTCAGCTGCTTCTTCATTAAATGTCTTTGCACTGCCAGTTTCCGCTAGTTGCACAGGCTTGACCTGCTACTGCGCCTTCATGCATGTGCAGAAAGGGCTCTGTTCTTCTGTAAATGGACGTGCCAGCTGGACTCTCACTATACAGCCTGTCCTGCAGGCAAAGAGACGCCCAACAACCTGAGAATCAAGGTCAACCTGTCCATTGGGTCAACATCCTTTGTTCTTCTGGGCAGCGACAACACTACCGAGCTGATCAGGGCGGGCTTGGACAACCTGAAGTCTATTGTGAACATGTACCCGGAGACCCTGGAGGTGTTGGCGGCTGTTCAGGCTGTGGGGGCATCCTCCCCAGAGGGGACCTTACTCACAACGGGCTCTGCCCACAGGCAGCGCACTTTGCTCCACTCTGGCAGCAGCAAGGCCCTGGAAGGTGATGCTTGCCTTGCGCTGCTGCACTCTGGGAAAGCCCTGCTACCTTCTTGCGTTTAGTCCTGACTTTTCCTTCCCAGGCATAGCTACAGGACACATGTATTATTTTCGTTTTCATACTGGTTTGTCGACGCTTTGGTGCTCAGCTCCTCACCCTGTTCTTGCTGATCCTTTGTCAGAGCTTCTTCTGTGACGCTCTGTTGCGCTGATGATACCGTATTCGAACAGACACACCGTCACAAACATGACTCTAAGAAGTAACACAGTAACAAACATGACAAAGTATCAAGGTACACTTCATTTTAGCCCAACGATCTGACAATCTGTGTGTATGACAGGCACTGATATGGAGACGATGGATGCTGGGTCCCAGGCTTTAGCGGTGCGCTACATCCAGAAGCCTCAGGATGGCCATGCTGACACTGTGGCTAAGCTGAGCTTCAGCCCCAGCTATGTCACCTACAACCCAGTCACTATTGAGAATGTTCAGGCTTTCTTCAAGACTGGAGAGGTGTGCCTGCTTACTCCCTTTTCACATATGTCATGCTGGACATCTACATGTTGCCCTTGCTGCTGATCCAGGGTTTGATCGCCCGCTGACTGTGTCAATCAGCTCGAAGTGTGCTGCATCAGCTATGCGGTGGCTTGCATATGCTTGGCCTTAGACTGCACAAACTCAGCCCACTGAGCCCTGCATCATGGTTTGACAACCATGGGTTCTGAGCAACCCTTGAGGAAGTGGATGCACAAGACTGATGTCTGAGCAGTGCCTCTGCCTGCTTTGCGTTACTCTAGCCCAGCTGACAAAGGCCTGCAATGCTGAGTCACAAAACCTGGTATGACTGTGCCTGTGTGCATGCTGCCAGGCAGTGGACCTGTCAGCCCTGGGGGCACAGGCCCTAGCCCAGGTTGAGAAGGCACGCAAGGCAGCTGCAGAGCAGCTGGCTTCTGCCATGAACCAGAAGCCAAAGCTGGACCTCACTCTTGAGCTGGATGCTCCCAAGATTGCCATTCCTGTCCCCGCCACTCAGGATGGCAGAGGTACCACATTCTCAGTATCACTAGCAACTGTCTGGGTATTGTGGATCACCATCGACAGTATCAGTCACCATCCAGAGCAGATGTCTGCTGAGGAATCTGTACACAGCTGCTTTGTTGACAGCGCTCCTAGCTACCAAAAGCAATGTTTCTGCATATCTAAGACGTTCTGACTTGTCAAATTGGGCTATCTTGATAACAGAATAGGCAAGTGACATATTTCCGCTTAACAGCTGGAGAAGCTGATTTGTGGGTGTGCAGGCAAGCTGACAATGGTAGCAGATCTGGGTCGCTTTGTCCTGGAGAGCGATAAAGACTTGGCAGCCTCCCTTCCACTCGAGGAGGCATCCCTGTACGAGTGCCTCAAGCTAGCTGGCAGCAACATCTCTGCCTATCTGGTTGATGGGGACTTCTCCTTTTCTGCCCTTGAGGACCTGGGCAGCCAAAAGGCCCCTGCCCCTGAAGACTCTGAATCCCCCAGCCACATCAGCACTGCCATGACAGCTGCAATCACACAGTCAGAGGGCAAGGCTATGGGTGGGTCAGCGGTGTTCATTCCACTGCTGGAGCGCTGTGGTATCTCTGCTGCTGTACAAGCAGCCAGATTCCCTCACCCCAGGCTGACCCCCATGAAGCTACAGCTGCAGGTGCCCAAGCTGCGCTTCTTCTTCAGCCCTGCCAGGCTGGGGCGCATCCTGCGTGCTGTGGACGCTGTCACTCCAGGTTGGTGCAGCCAAGCTAGCTCTGACATTGCCTTTATCATCAATGTATGAAAAGAATGCTGTGTCAATGCCAGTTCACACACTGCATATGTTGATCACAGGTATGGAGTCACATACTCATTACAGCTTTTGACATGTTCACTCCAAGAATTGCATGTTGCAACAAGAGGCTGGACTCTGTGTGCATGTGAGACAAATTTATGTGTTTTTTGCAGCTACAGATGCAGAGGAGGCTAGCAAAGAAGAGCAACAGGTGCAGCAGTGGAGGCTGACCCCAGAACAGGCAGGGCCGGTTCGCACGCTGCAGTGGGGCGGAATCAGCCGCAGCACCCCGCAATGGCCCTCCAGATGGGGCATGCTCTACAGAGGCACTCTGCATTTGCTGGAGAATGAGACCTCAGCAGAGCCACTGGAGAGCCTCAACATTTGGAACAACAGGTGGGAGTGCATCTCCTGACATTTCAGCTGCACACAAAACAGATCCAAGTGCAATCTTGTGACACAGCATCATCAATCATGCATGGAGGCCAGGGAATTGGACCACTGCCCTTTGTACATGATTCAAACCAGTCACATGCTCATCTCTGTGCAAAAGGTGAACAAACAGGGTGCAAGAATGCCTTGTGAACACCCATTTGCTTGTGCAGGCGCGTTGTGAAGGTTCCTGCAGATGCCATGGCCGGGACCAAGCACGTCATTGGAGTGGTGCCGCTCGCTACCGACACTGCTGATGCCAAGGATGATGCAGACAGCCTGCTCCTACGCTTCCCAGATCAGCAGCAGGTGAGCATGCTGCTTCCTATTGGCTTGACTGCACCTCCTGCTTTGTTTTGTAGGCGTCCATGCATATGCATCAACAGCCTTTGACCATGTACCTGAGTGTGAGGTAACAGAAGCCCACAGGTTGTGTTGTACTCAGCCTGGCAATCATTACCGCAACAGCAAAAGCAGCATGGGTTGTGGTGCAGGCTGATGCCTGGTACCGCCAGCTGCTGAGGTCGCATGAGATGATGCAGCAGCTAGTGGGTGGGGCAGACCCCTCCTCCCCCCTAGACGCTGACTGGGACACAGCATCTGTCACCTCCACTGAGCAGACTGACCAGACAGATGATAAGCCACCTGGCTGGGCTGCAGGTCAGGGCCTTCTCACTGGCTGTCCCCGGTACTGCGGCTTATTTCTTGCGTGTTGTGCATTACCTACCACAGCATAGGGCAATGCTGCAATTTACATATCATGCTGCCCACATGCCAGTCAGTGCCTGCTAGCCAGCCAGGGGAACCACTGCACTCTCAGTTCATTAGACATTGTCAAGCTTGTTCAATCAGGAGATAGCTCTGAGAGTTCAAAGTCAATGCAATGCTGCAGACACCGGTATGCAGCCACAAGTGAGTATGCACCTGACAGCCAGCCTGGGAGAGCTGGCTATCTTTGTGAGTGGGCGCACCACAGAAATATGGTGGCCCCCTCAGGTACTTCTACTTATCCGGCTGCATGTGTGCGCTCAGCAAATTGTCTGGCAGCGGCCTGCAAGCAAACCAGTGCAACAAGCAGATGCAAAAGTTGGTGCCACTGCATATGCATTGCACAGCCATCACTGTCTGTGCCCTGTTGAGCATGTTGAGCATGTCATGGTTTGCACCATTGTGCGCAGTTGGCAAAATTGCAGGCACACAGAAGTGGTGTAAGCAACGCACTTCTTGCCTGCAGTTTGCTGAGGAAGAAGATGGTGAGCCAGTCACAGCAGCTGCTCCCAAAAAGGACAAGGTGCCCTATGATCAGACAATCGTCAACGTGGACAGTGAGCACAGCTTGGTGGTGGTCAGAGCCTCTGGTGGCAGCACAATGGTGGCAATGGGCCCTAACAGCATGTCAGCTCAGGTTGCCATAGGAGCCTTTGAGATAGAAGATCTGCTAGTGGGTGCTGTCTGCCTAGAGAACAGCTACCTGGCTCGATCCAGCCTCCCTGCTAAGGAGAAGTTCCATGATGCCAGCTCAGAGCTCACCTCTATGCAGCGAGCTCCATCTGAAGACTCTACAGCCAGTTCAAAAGAGGAGTTCCATGATGCACCTGATGACCTGCCAGCTTCAGGCCAGCAGCAGCAAATCTCCTCTCAAGCCTTAGTCATGCAGTACAACAAGTGGACACCTCAGTCCTCAGAGTACCATGATGTGGATGCGCAAGTACATGTGAAGCTAAAGACGCTGTCGTTCTTCTGCAACAGACCAACACTTGGTGCTCTGATGGCCATTGGGGATGATGTGAGTGCCACAGGTGCTGCAAAGCCGCCTGATGCTCCTGCTGCTGCAGTGCAGCAGCCCAGCCCCCAGGAGGATGAGGAGCAAGAAGCTCTGGAACCTACAGTGTCCAATACTGACAAGGGTAAACTCTGTCATGCAATGCGTTGTATAACTCTTGATCTGCATGCTAGCATTGTTTGAGTAGGGGTGCTGCTGGGCTCAAGCTGCATCTTGTGTCTCCATCTGTCATGGCTCTTGTGAGGCAAATTATAAGCATGGCACACACTGCTCAAAGCACTGCTGATGGGTTATGCCAGTCAGGCACAAGCACAACAAGCAAGATCAAGTCACAAGCAACTGGTATTGTGCTTTTACATGCACCTGTGAACATCAGTAGCACATGGTCTCAAAATTCGATTTGGTGTATATCTTGTTTAATTCAAACTCAGCATTCTCAGAATTTTCGCAGTTATTGTCTGTTGACTCCCCTGATGAGTCCTAAAGACAGAAAATGTAAATTGATTGATTGATTGATAGGAGCTTCTCTGGCCCCATCAGGCAAGGCTGACAGGGTGGTCTTCAAGGTGAATGTGGAGCTGGAGAAGCTGGAGGCACGGCTGCAGTATGAGTCCAGCTCTGCCCCCCCTCTGGCCCTGCTGTCTGTTGAGGCCGTGGCTGTGGACTTAACTGTCAGGCCTGACACCCTTACTGCTACAGCAAGCTTGGGCAATCTCAGAGCCCAAGATGGTGTTCTGCCTGAGGTGCGTAGAACAACATTGCAGTTTCAAAGTATGTGAGCGTCCCTCATTGCTGGTTTTGCGCTGTTAAATGAGCACTTCTCATATTCCCCATTGCGCAGCAAGCATTTCGGGGCATTTCATTTTCTTCACGGATGTCTCCCCTGTGTGCCACATACAGCAGTTTCAATTGTTCAGTAGCCAGCAGGCTCGCAATACATATCTGACAAGCAGCCATGCCAAGCTCAACTCTATCGCCTTGGTTGTAGGGTCACCAGTACCGCAATGTTTGTGACTTGCGGCAAGGTGCTTCCACCTCACTCATCACCCTGGACTTTGCCACACACTCTGTTGCGGAGTCACACAACAACCCTAGGGTTCCCTCAGGCTTCCCATACTCATCAGTCAAGGCCAAGCTCAGCGAGCTTGACTTCATCTTCCTCAACAGATTTGTGCAGGAGATACTGCAGTACATCTCTGTACTGCTGGTGTTACGACCACCCCCAATACAGCAGCAGATTCAGCAGAGCGGCATCCCTGCTTTGGCAACTTCTAGCGGGGTTGAAGCTACACAGGCAGAATCTGAAGCAGCGAGTGATGCCTCAAGGCAGGCAGGAACAGCCTCGGCAGCTGCTCCTGAAGGTACCCAGGAAGTAGGGTCAGTACTGCAGCTGGACATTGATATGGAAGCTCCTGTGATCAGCATGCCAAGGACTTCAGACAGCCAGGACAGTGTGCAGCTAGATCTAGGGTATATCAATGTGCACAACTCCCTCAAGTGGTTTGGTGGCTCCAGCGTGGAGGACCCCAAGGTATGCTTGGTGTGCGTTCAGTGCCAAAGATGGGTGTGCTTTTTATTGTCTCAGTGTGTTGGTCTGAATGTTCTGATTTACGTCACCACTGCTGCACCACATGCTATGAATTGTCCAGAAGGCTGGTTGTCTATTACACGTGATCTCACTCAGGACACAATCAAGTGTGTCTTGTTATTCTATGCTGTCCTCAGGCTGATGCCCTGGACGTTTACGTGTATCTTCTAGCATAATGTACAACTACCACCCAAAATGTGTGCCCTGTTTACCAGGCCGTCCTGATTGAACATGATGAGGTGGTGCTGTCGGACCTGAGTGCTGTCGTGGTCTCCGGAGGCCGTAAGGGAGACAACCTCATCAAGGACTATGACCAGGTAACTTTTTTGCTTCCCACAAATGTCGACTCTGCTGCATAACACTCTTTTGCCAAGCACCGCTGCTGCTTCCTTGTCTGTATTGCTATGCTTCCACCTAGCTGTTCATTGGATCACCTGGGATCCTGTCTATGCCAAGGAAGACTGTACATCCTGTGATCTCACTTATCATGTCTGAGGGCTGGGTGAACATGTGACTAAGAACCTGTTGTGTGGGCATAGGGCATGACCATCAGTGTGCGGCGGCCCATCTACAACCCCCACCTGCTGGTGCCCGGTGTCGATGTGGCCATCACCATCCCCTCCATCAAGACAGTCCTAGCAGAGAGCGAGTACCAGCTCATCACCTCAATGGCTGGAGACAACTTCTCAGAGCCCCTCAAGGTACGATCACACACAGCAGGGCTACATGGGTTTGTCACATTTGTTATGTGGTAGCACGCTTCACAATGAACATGCCTCAAGTCAAGCCCACAAAGTGCCTGTTTGACTGTGCCTGCTACCAATGATGAAAGCTTGCACATAAAACACACACTGGCTCCAGGTCTGGTGCCTATTCTTTGCCAGATGGTCGTTCATGCATCATTATCAGAGGATTTCCAGCCATGCTTGACAAATCTGCAGTGGTGCAGGTGCCACCCGCAGCACAGTGGTTGCAGCAGTACTACACTGCACCCACAGAAGCCCCCATCCTTATGGGATCAGGTGAAGAGGATAACAAGGATGAAGAGGCAGAGAGTGCAACCCCCAGCAAGCAGGAGCAGTTCAAACAGGCTGTCAAGGCTGACAAGGAAGCTGCCGAGCCAAAGCCACCACAGGTGATGCAACGTCCTGCTGACAAACACCGTCACTACAGTGTACTGATGTTTGCGTAATGATGGTGAAAAGATTAATATACATACATGCAACTACTTTTAGACAGCCCATTGGTGCTGATGTCTTTACATGCCAGCAAGGCTGCCCTGCAAGCTACCCATACTGATAGTCAATTTGCAAAAGCCTGGCAGAGGTCAATGAGGTGCTGGCGCCATCTTCGCTAGGGTCTCACACCTTCATCAGCTGGGTCCTGTGAGTCCATTCTGATGCCCTGTCTGTGCTTGTATTTGTTTCAGCTTTGCTGGTATGTCCCATCAACTGCTCTTGATTTCTGTGCAGGGGGGCAAGAATGCATCCAAGTCCAGCATGAGGGTGGTTGTGAATGTGGGCAAGGCGGAGGTAGAGCTGCTGAGAGCGCCCCAGGAGGGCTCCTCAGACTTGAATCACCTGGCCAGGTTCATGATTGGCGGCCTCTGGGTCTCATTCCGCACCACATATGGAGGTACGTGCCTGTCAGCAAGCTTGTCAAGAAGATGCATGCCACATGGCTGTTGTCTTCAACTGTTGCATGTTCTGTGTTGATTTGGATTGCACAGCTGTTGGTCCTGATATTTTGAGCAACTTCTAGGGTTTGCCACAGGTCATGGGACATACAGCTTCTGCCCATGCTTTATTCCTGTGCAGTGCATCAGGATGTGACCTGGTAGCACAACTGCAATGTATCGTTCCACTAACACGATTTCAATCATGACTGGCTTGGCAGGATGAACAGCTTTTGTTTGATTGATGAGCATCATACAGAGGTGGCTGCGCCTGCAGGTGACATGCATTTGGCTCTGTCCTTGCCAAGGGTGGAGGCTGTGGACCTGCGGCCCTGGGTGCCCCCAGAGCACGCCCTGGTCATATCCAGTGAGCACATCAACCCAGATGGCTCCTACAAGCACGCCCAGCAGGCCAAGAACGTGGCATGGCCCCCACCTGCCAACTCTCCAGCACATGTCATGAAGCCGTCATTCCTCACCATGGAGTTCTCTGCGCAGCCTAGACTTGCAAGGCAGAAGGTTGGTTGCTGTTGGTGATGATAGGCAGTTCTGCCTGCTGACTACGTATCATCATTTTTTCTTGCTAATTATGTGTCAGCATTCTGTCTGGACAACAATGCCAGACCTTGACTTGACAGCAGCATCGTGACAGGATTGATCAAACTTTGCATGTTGTGATTTAGATGCTTATTGCTCTGCCTTGTGAAGCAAGCTTGTTGCTGTCAAGTTAGCTCAAACAAGCTTACAACAAGGATCAGCACATATATCATTGCCCTGTCAATGCACGATCTGTGTCCAGTCTTGCCTCACCTGTTGTGCAGATCCAAGTCCGGCTCCAGAGGCCCACAGTGGTGGCGGAGGTGGGCTTCATGCTGTCAGTCACCAAGTTCTTTGTGCCGGGCTTTGCCATGAGCGGCATCACCCCCACACCCTTTGAGAGCACTGATGTTGTCTTGGAAGGTGAGATCTGCTGACTGCATTTCACTTGCTGATTGTGAATAAAAGGGTTTTGATGCAATGCTTCTGGACATCATTATGCTGTATCCACTGCATGCGTGGGTGCAGTTGTTCAGCATGCAATAGTCAATGTGCAGTCGTATTCTAGGGTTACACCGCTGCTCCTCACCTCTATGCTGTGTTACATTCAATCTTCTTGTTGGCATTTGCTGCAGCAATCCAACTTCATCTGATGCAGGCACTCCTTTCAAGGCTGATAGAGACCTGTGGCTTTCCCCTGAGTCGCGCCTCTTAGCAGACTCACCCGGGGTGGAGGATTTTGTATACGATGGTCAGGGCAAGCGCCTTGTCCTGCCCCAGGACATCAGCGTGGATGAGCCCTTGCCCCTCATCCTCATCGGCCCTGGCAAGACTCTGCAGCTGAAGAACCTGAAGCTGGTGTATGCTTCTTCTTTACCGGCTTGTCTGCAGCTGGGACCAGGTATGCACAGCTGCATCAAGGCTCAGAACAATGTCTCCGGGCTGATGTGTGCAATTACTACAACCTCATGCCAGGCTGCATTTCCCTTCGCGACGTAGTGTCCTCAAGGCCCATACTCAGAGCTGAAATGAGTTGAGCCGAGAAGGACCTGGCTTGTGATACTCTGACAATACTCGCTTCTGTTTAAAACAGCAAGTCTAAAAACTTGATTAAGCTCAGCAGGCAGGAGATAGCATATGCTGCGTGCAGGTGCTCAGCTGCTGGCTCACCCAGCTGACAATGTTGAGAGGATTGAAGGGGCAGATGAGAGTGACCCCTCCACTTCCCCTCCTGCCAAGCCCTCTAGCACCACCAGGTGGGCATGCGTCGTGAGCATGCCTTGAGTTGCATGCCTTCTGCCTTGATAATGTGTCATTGATCCTCCTGCTGTCAGTTCAATTCCAACGCTGTGGGGCATGTCTGGTTGTCTAGTGTTTAGTGAGACAAATGCCATAGCTCCTTCCAGCCTTGCTGTTGATCACTCCCTGTGTATGCTGATGGACACGCAGACACCCAGCCATGCTGACTAATCCAAATATGTCTGCAGGGTGGCTGGCTCTGGAGCTGTTGGCCGCATGCCTACTGGCACCTTCCGCCTGGCAGGCTCAGGGGCAGGGGCGTCTGGTGGAGCAGCCCTGCAGCGCCCAGTGGCCCCTGACCTGGTGGCCAATGCCACCAGTGCAGCTGTGGCTGCTGCCTCTTCAGCTGTGGACCTGAGCTGTATGGAGATTGATGTGGTGGCTGTGGGCATGGGCCTGCGCTTTGTGGAGATCGAGACCAATGAGAAGGTCCGAATTTTGAGAGTGCCTGGTATATTTGACTGTCTACTCGTTGTGATCAAGTCAAAAAGGCACTGTATGCTGCTGTGTCAAGGAAGAAGACCCTGAGCTGTATGCAAGGTTGGCAGTGTGTCAGGCCATGCTGCAGAAAATTCAGACTACATCAGTCAAACAAGCACATTTAGCATGCTGACAATGCTTCACTGAGCAATCTATTTGTGTCCAGGAGACAGAGATGACAAAGGCTGGCCTGGCTGACAAGCAAAGGCAGCAAAAGTCTCATGAGCAGCACTCTGTGCGCATGCTGGCTGCAAACCTCGACCTGGCTGCCAGGTAAGCGTATTTTGTATGATTCTGTCATTGCAGGAACGTGTGGATCAAAGACTGTGAAGAAATTGTGGCAGCCACGCGTACTTCACTGTTGCAATAAGTAAGCAGAAACAATGTGCTCATTCACCGTCACATGAGCTGCAAGATTGAGTCAGCCTCATCGAGCTGCACAGTACACGGAATGTTGTGCTGCAGCTACAAGGTGGAAGGAGATGAGCAGACGGCCACAGCTGAGCTGCGAGGTCTGAGGGTGGTCACTCAAATCAACTTAGGCAGCACTGAGCCATCTGCTCCCACCTCTGAGGTAGGCCTAAATCACAAAAACGCGCATAATTGCCTGCACACGAAGACTTTCAACAGCAGTACAAGTAGTCATGTGACCGCAGGTCGTGTGGTCATTGTATCTCAATGTTGGCAGAAATAACAAGTGCAAGTTATGTTTCTGGCACGACTGCCGTAGCTTCATAAGCATTGTCACTGACATGTGTGATGATGATGCAGGATGACGCTGTCAACAATGACAGGGTTCAGGGCTCAGTCCTGGAGCCCTGCAGAATTGGAGTGGAGATGAAGATGAAGAATGGAACTGGTGATTTCAACCTCAGCCTGAGTGACCTGAAGCTGAACCTGGCTCCGGACATCTTTGAGCTGGTGCAGAGCCTGCAGTCGTCGGTCCTCGAGCCTTTGGTGCAGCCTGCACCTGACAGGTGAGTTGGCAACACACATCTGCATGACAGAAGTTGATTCGCCTTCAATGAATACATGAAGAATGGAGCTGACCTGTGGCTGGTCAATGCTGTTTAGGCTCTGATGTTCTGCACAAGTTCTGCCTGCTGCAATTTGTCATGTTGAAGCCCTTGCTATCCAGCAAACAACAATGTCATGATGACTATGGTGATGCAGGCCCATGTCAAAGTGCACCCGGTTCAGCCAGGTGTGGTCCAACCGGCCCACCTATGCCCATGCTGCTGCCTCCAGCTGTGATGCCCATGTGCTGGGCAGTGAGAGGGGGGTCACCTTCTGGCGGCCCCAGGCCCCCATTGGCTATGCTGTCCTGGGAGACTGCATCACCGCCGGCTCAGCCCAGCCCACTTTCCAGGTATGCACCGTCAGCTTTTACTGCAACTGAGATCTGGTGCAGGGTCAGAGTCCTGCTTTGAAACCTGGAAAATGCCAACAGAACGTATAACAGGTCTTCACAGAGCACGTCAATTGTTCATTTATGCTTGCCTTGTGTCAAACGTGCATTGTCTTGTTGTTGTTGCTCAGTTGATGTCTTTACCAGGCTTCAGCAGCTACACAATGCCATGGTTTTGCTGAACTTGTGAACACACACCTAGAAGACTTGTACCATTTTCCCCAGGTGCTTGCGCTGGCTGTAAACAGCGGCCTTGTAGCCTTCCCCACCGCCTACGACACAGTCTGGTCAGCCCCTGGCATCTGTCTCTGGCGTCCCAAGACCCCAGAGGGATACATTGCCCTGGGCTGCCTGGCCACCTCCAGCAATGAGCCCCCAAGCCTGACCGCCATGGTCTGTCTGCACCACACAGTGGGCATTGAAGCGCCTCTGGGGCAGTGCCTGGCTGTGAAGCCACAGGAGGGCAGTCAGGATGAAGGGGATGTAGGGCACCTGTCTGAGGACCCCGGGGCAAATGTGTGGTGTGTGGACAATGCTGCCGCGACATTCACCGTTTGCACTGCTGATGAGGGCGCTAGTCCCAAGGGTGAGCCTCAAAGCTGGGTAGAGTCGATTGCGCTTTTCCTGACATGTTCTTGAATGACAGCATTAGCAGTCTCAATATGGGATATGGTACAGTGTGCGCGTATGACCTGCCAACCAGGACTGGGTTAGCCATGTTGATGTCTCACCTCCAACGCAGTTGAAACTCGCTACAGCATGATACCAAGTGCCGCCTGTGCTCTGGACAATGGATGACTTCATGTTGATATGCTGGTATGCAGGTCCTCTGTATGACATCCGCTCGCCCTTGGGGGTGTCCCCTGCAGCCCTCAGAGCTTTAAAGGCCAATCCCACGTACACCCCAACTGGCCTGCACCCCTCAAAGGAGCAGGGCTTCAATGCTTACCAGTCTTTCAGGAAGACAAGGGCCAACCTGCTGACGACCCAGAACAAGAAGCGGCTGAAGGCTGTGGCAGTGGACTTCAGACGTGTGTGGTGGGACAAGGGGGTGAGGGGAAACTCCCGGGAGGGGGGAGGCATTTGGAGACCTGTGCCCCCTCCAGGCTATGTCTCGCTGGGTGAGGTTTGCTATTAGTCGTGTGTGGATTGCGTCTGGATATTTGCTCACCGTGGGTTCTGCTTGCTTAGCACACCAACCTGTATTCAGCAGAACTTGGACAGTACCCAGCCTACTAGCAGCATATTTTTGTGACTGTGCGTGCATCACATGCTCAAGCATGTGCTTCATGGTTGCCAAATTGCAAACAAAGATCAGACGCAATGCATAGCTTACCTGCAACTCAAAGTAATGTTTAATCTGCAGCATGTCGTAATGGCCACGTATCCCTTTGCAGAAAGTGATCTTACCAGTCTCCGTCTTGTGCAGGTGACTGCCTGGTGCAAGGCTACAACCCCCCAGAGAGTGCTGTTGTCATCCAAGACAGCGTGTCTGGAGACAACACAGACCAGAAGGGCAATGTGCCCCTGCTAAGACCACCAAGGGGGTACGAGCGCGTCTTCCAGGACGAGCAGAGCCGCAATGACAAGCAGCTGTCCATCTGGAAGCCGGTCCCCATGCCAGGGTGAGGTTCCCTTGTGTACACCTGTGTTGGCATCAGCTTCTTTGTGAGCTTCTGCAACCTGCCTGTCAGTGTGTTATTCAGATCATCATGCAGGCTGATGTGTGGTTTGTTGGCTGTAGGTATGTGGCAGTGGGCTATGTTGCTAACCTGGGCACACGAGCTCCCTCCCGTCAGGTTGTGCGCTGCGTCAGGTAGGCCATACTGGCCCTTTATTTGTTCTGTGACTGCCCACGTGCAAAGTGAGCATGCTGCTAGGTATAGGCGCTGACAAGCTATCCTCTGTGATGACCGTGATGTGACACTTTCTATTGCAAGCAGCCCTGATGTCTTGTACACAACTCACTTCTGACAACCTGCTCGTGTCCTGAAATGTGCCTAGCTTGCAGGGCTGATGCGGTGGCAGCTGCAGCCGGGCACACCAGCAAGCCATCCTGGCAGCTGCCTGCCTTCAAGAACCGGCCTCCTCTTGCAGTGTGGGCTAGTGATGACCGCCTGGGCACCTTTGTGGCGGGGTCCCCCAATGCCCCACCCCTGGCTGAAGACATCTACAAGCTGCGCCTGCTGGACCAGGAAGATGAGCAGTCTGTGAAGGACCAACAGCAGTCTGGCGGACAGGTCAGTCAATTCGGAACTAGCATTACAGTGAAGGTCTTTGCTCGCCGTGACATTGTTGCCTGCAGCGAGTGATTAGAGCGACATGATAGCATGTTGTGCTGCTGTGAGCACCACATTGTCATCTTGTTGTAGCTGACAATGATCCCGCGTGTCTCCACCTGTTTTTTGGTCGCCCTGCCTCCTCTACCAGTCTGGCCAATGCATGTCTGGCTGCAGGCATCTGGCATGAACATGGTGGTGAAGGCGGGATCCACCAGCGTGCTGCTCAGGGATGCTCTCAGGCGGCCCCTGGCCGAGCTGGAGCTGAGCAGCGTCAAGGCCGGCTTGCGCAGCCTCCCCAAAGGTGTTACCCAGGTACTGTGCCCTGCCTATGCACATACACACATACGCAACGTGACAGCAGTGCACCGGCACTGTCACTGAGCTGTGGACAGAGTCGAGAAGAGCTTTCATGCTTTGCCTGGTTGTGTCCAGCACGCCTCTATGCTGCTGCACCGCTCTGGATGCCAGGGGTAGACTTGCTTGACAGCTGGAGTGTTGGCTTGGTATCGTTCCTTGGTGAGTGTCCTGAAGACATATAACCTGCATGCAGTGCCTAAGGGCTTTGTTGTGTGCATGCTTACTCTTCAGCTGTTGGGGCATGCAGGCGTACATAGGCTTCCGCAGCAGCATATGGTCCTTCAACCAGGTGGTGGCGGCATGGGAGCCTGTCATGGAGCCCTGGGACATCATCCTCAAAATGGATGCCAATCCCAGCCCCCTGGTGGGTGCTGTCACACATCCTTGGACTGACAACAGCCGTATGGGAGATACAAATGCATGAGCTGGCTGTTGCACATATTGATCGCAACTACAACTTCAGCTCATGGCAAGACAGTCCACAAAGGTATGAGATGCTGGGTTGGTAAAACTGCCAGTCCTGCTTATCTGTGCAAATGTGTTTGAATGCAGGCTGCTTTTGGGGTACAGCCTGGCACCCACCTAACGGTGAAGAGCACCAGCGAGGCCCTGCACCTGACCCTGGCCTATGCCGCTGTCAGCTCTGTGGTTGCAGCCATCCAGGAGTGGAGAGACCTGCGCGGCGCTCAGGTCAGTCACACTCCTCATGTGCAATGCCTGCACATCTGTCCAAGCATGTGACAGCATGTGCAGGTTGAGCAGCCAATTTTGGCAATTGCTGAGCGTCATGGCAGAGGATTTCTACATTTCTTGCCCGCAGGTTGATGATTTGATGCTAGCAGAAGGATTCAAGTAGAATTACCAAGAAGCTGCTACAGCATTGCAGCTGTGGCTCAAGCTACTTGAGAAATCAGTCAGAGTCTACAATGTGTTGCAGGGTGATGAAACCTTCAAGAGGCAGTTGGCAGCTGCTGATGCCTCACGCCTGCACACCGTCGTCGACAACAGGCTTGGGGTGGCAGCCCGTATGGAGCTGGACTTTGGCGACAACATGTGAGGCTGCTCATTGTGCTGTCTGCTGTATACCCTTGCGGCCATCTGATTGTGCATGCTTGCAAATTACATCCACAGCTTCTGCTAAGATATTGATGTGTGCCAAGCATTTCAACAACACCCATACAACACAACGATAGGCAAAACTGTGCTGCTGCTAAGGCAGGTATCATGTTTCATTTTGTGTGCATAACTTCATCAGTCTTGCGCGCAGCTGCTGTGCTGCGCCATCTTCTTCATGGTGGATAGAGAGGGTCACATCGTGTTGAGACTTCGGCTAAACCTCAAAAGACACAGGGAGCTGCTGAGTCCCCGTCTTGTGACCATAGCATGACTTGTGGTGTACAGGCAAACTGCTGAGCTGCCAGCCAAGGGGTCCACCCCAGTGCTGCAGCCCCTGCCCCAGCCCCCCCTGCGCCACTCCAAGAGCCTGCAGGTTGCGCCTGAAGCCCAGCCAGCAGCCCTCCTCCTGGTGGATGTGCTCACTGCCACCAATGTGGCCGCCATAAATGCACCTCATGACCGACCAGAAGAAGAGGGGACAAATGACGTCCAGCAGATGCAGCAGATTGTTTGTGCCTTGACCTTTGAGGACACATTGATTAGTGCTCACACAGGTAAGAAATTGGATCAGAGACGAGCATCCATGTAAGCATTTATCCTACAACCAACTGCATGTGCTGGGGACACATGCCATGACCGTTTGCCAACTTTAGTCAGAGACATACAGCAGTAGCTAGCAGAGGGCTCATTCATACAATGCTTGAGCATGATCTGCATGTGAAGAGCAAAGCTAATCACGTAAACTGCTGCTGCATTGGAGGCTGACTACGCTATTGCATGTGCAGGCACATGGGGTGTGAGAACAAGGGCCATCACGGCCAACAGTGCGGGCAAGCTGGAGTGGGTAGAGCGCCTCATCTTAGAGCTCAAGGGCCCCATAGGTACCCCACAACTTAACAGCTGACATCATGCTGTATGTGCTTTGTGTGCTCTAGTCAGTCAGGCAAACTGTACTGCCACTTGTTGACACCTGTGGCTGAGACACATGTCATGCTGAAATTGTCCTATGGTGTTGTAGACTGCATGTAATACTGACATACAGGTGCTTTGCTGTGACTGACAAGCACTGGCAGTCATAGCAGCTGAAGAAGCTGCCCAACAGTGCACATGGTCTTTGGACGAGCAGCATGTAAATTTTGCGTTTGTAAACTGAAAAGTTGCTGGTGATACAGGCACTGCTGGCAAGCTGAAGCTGCAGCTGGTGGACACAGCAGCCAACACAGGGGCTGGCCAGCCAATTGGCCATGCCTCAGTGGACCTGGACATGCGGCAGTGGAAGGACTCCCAGACCTACCAGGCAGAAGTGCCCTTGGCCAACGATCAGGTAAAGCTTCAGCCAGCAAACATCATGGTCAAGAGGCAGCGGCTGCTGCTTGCAGCAATTTCAAGCACGAAATGAGCTGCATTCACTGGTCAGCTTGAAAACCTGTGGGCATCGCCTGCAACATACCGATGGATGCCAGGCCAAATCAGCTCATGGACTCTGTTTGTGCGTGAACTTCAGAACAGAAGAGGCCTGAGAAACCTGCCTCAAACTCGAATCCACATGTCCCTGATCTGCCTTGCTGGCACAGGGCAAGGAGGGTGGCAAGCTGTTGTTGAGGTACACCCTGCAGCAGCAGTTCCACCAGGACCTCAAGTCTCTGCACACTGATGCCTGGCTGGAGCACACCAGCAGTGCCGGCCAGAGGGCCCTGCAGGTCGGGGATGACTCCAAGTGGGTGGTCATCGCCTCCAGTGGCCTGCAGAGGGCTGCGGCCAATGTCGGCGCTGGTGGCATGCTGAAGAAGAATCTGCCTGTCAGTCTCCCCTCTACTTTGCCATTGTGCTGGCCTCATCTCTTTGCTTCTGCAACAGAAAGACTGATACATGCCACTGCATGTCTGGCTGTCAGGGCAGTGGTTTTGACAGCACATATTGATTAGATAAGCTGCAGCTGTGTTGTTAAGAGTAAAGGCATAGTCCCGGTCAAGGAGCGTGCAGACATTGTCCTGACTGATGTATGTTGGCACATGTAGGACAAGCACAAGCGCAGGAGTGCAGCAGTGGTGCTGCCAGTGCGTATGGGAGATGAAGGGGTGGCCCTGGAGAGCAGCTTCAGGGACGGGGTCAAGAATGAAGTGCTGCGCAGTCTGTGTCAGCTGGTCAACACCAGTGAACTGGCCTTAGAAGTAAGTGTGCCCTCATACATGGCATCTTTAGTCTTTAGTTGAATGTTTTGCAGTGGCATGTCCTGTGGCAAACAGGATCGCTGATGCATGTCTACAAGCTAACCTTTTCAATCTTGCTACACTCGTGTAGCAAACATCGATGTACCAGACTGCAGCCAATTGCAGCTGCTGTCCTAAGACATACCTCCTGCCGTGTTGGTCGCCAGATGTTGACATGTAATGCATGTCAATTTGCAGGTGTGTGTGGTGGACTTGGCAGAGAATGATTGGCAGATGCTGCCTCGCCAGGCCAGATCCATCTCCTCAGATCAGGTCCAGATGCAGCGCCAGCAGTCCCTGGTAAGTATGGGCCGTCCTCACTTGCACTGTATGCTATACAGTTGTCATGGTGATGCGCAAGCATTTTGTCAAGTGTGACCTTGCCATGCTTTGAACAAACTGTGTGTGTTGCATTTAGTCACTCGGTGTTCCGCTGCAGTTGCAGCATGCTTCAGCAGTATTCCAATTGTACAAACTACTCCTCCCTGCTGCAGAGCAAACGTGGCAGCGGCATGAATGTGACAGAGGAGCAGTTGTTTGAGCATGAGAGGTTCATGCCCCTGGCGGGGTGGAGTAGCCGCCACCTGCTGCCCACTGAACGCAACCGCTACAGCCGCCAGGAGGATGGCATGCACAGCACCAACAACTTCCCCCAAATCCGCTTACCTGAAGGTTCGTTGGTTCTTGTTGAGAGTGCTGTTGCTAAACATGTGTGTTGTTACACAGCTTTGTGTGTAGCACAACTCAACACGCCACATCTTGCAGTTGCTCAACCGCCTGCTTGCTGGAGAAGTGTGTCGCTGTTGACAAGTCATGCAAGGGCAAAGACCTGATTACCTGGGAGCTCTCTACTCAGCCTGTGAATGCAACCAAAAGAGCAAGGGCTGATGCAGGGTGGGAGTGGGACAGTCCCTGGGAGGTGGAGCTGTCCCCGTATGTGGACAAGGAGGGCTGGGCTTACGCCCCAGACTGGGCTGCCATGGACTGGCCTCCCCAGAATGGCGCACAGGTCTCACCCTGGATCTATTGACATGTCTGTGCCTAGCTGACTGGGCAGCTGAGTTGATCAATGTCCCTATACAAGTGCACAGCTGACAGCTTGTATATCCTGCGCACAGCTGTCACTTGTGTGAAATCAACATTTTGTTCCATACCCTTTTTTTTTGGCCTGGAAATGTTTGTTACACTTGCATACTTCATGCAACATGTGGCCAGCACGTGGCAACAGCCCCTTGTGTTTCGGGTGCAGAAACGCGGAGTTGTGGAATTCACACGGCGCCGCAGGTGGCTGAGGCGCCGCAGGCAGGACCTCGCCAGGCCCTCACCCCCTCCCCAGGAAGCCCCTGCCCCCTCCCCCAGACAATCACCGGCTGCTCGCCGCACAACTTCAATCAGGCAAGTCTTAATGTTGCTTGCCAGTGTGATGCCATGTTTTCAGTTTGCAAGTGCACTTATTCTGCTGTTGATCTGGAGTGCAAGGCACTGCTGCCAACTATGCAGGGCTTGTCTTTGCTAAGCACTTTGTGCAAATGCACTCTGCACTGCTGCCTAGTGTCTGTCATACAGTGTCTTCAGGAAGTGAGCTTGCATCTTGCTGAGCACAACGTTCTGCAATACTGCCAGACCAGGTGGCAGGACTGAGGCAGGTTGATGTAACGTCTTGACTATGGAGCTGCTGTGGTGCAGGGCTATTGCAGCTGAGAACAGCAAGAAGGAGGTCCAGCGCACACTGCTGGGCATTGTGCAGCCTGGAGACTCCATTCCAGTGCCATATGGCTGGCAGAAAGCAGGTGTGCTCTACCTATTTCAGCTGGAATTTGCTCAGACAGTGATGCCCAGCGACTCTGGAATAAGCAGGTCATGTTTTTGGTAACTCACATGAAACAATACACAGCTGGTGGACCCAAAACTTTGCATTAAAACATCCTTTGATCAAGTTTGGTGCTGATCCACAGCGCACTGTGTTGCAGGCAAACAGTTGGCTGTGCGGCCAGTGCTGGACACAGAGAGGCCGGACACGCATGGGTGGAGCCTAGGGGCCAGTGATGGGGACCACAACATCCGCCTGGACGCCATGGACGAGGGCCTCACCCGCCTCGTGGCTTCACTGCCCACTCATGAGGCTGAGTCTAAAGGTGAGATGCGATCTAACTTTCTGCTACTGGTTGCAAGCAAGGCTAGGCTGTTTCCTTGCCTTGCCTGCTCGTTTTCCCCCAAAGCTGCATGTAATCATGTCCGTCTACAACATTGTTTCTGCTGTGATATGTGTCAGCCTGTGCATGACATATCTCTGAGCAATGCATATGCAGTATATACCAACTCTCACATGTGCCATTGGTGTGTAAGTGAAGAGATGTTGGTGTGCAGGCAAAGAAGCAGTGACGCAGGGCAAGAACAGTCTGGCAGCCAAGCTGGCCGCCTCGCCAGTCTGGCTCAGCCTCACTCTGGATGCTGAAACCTTCCCCTCTACAGGGAAACAGGTACTTGTGAAGCTCTTAGATTGCTGACCTACATATTGGCAAATGCTGGCTTCAATGTAACAACACTCCTCGTGCTGACCAAATTTGCATTTGTGTGGCAGGAGTACCGGCCTCTGATGGACTGGAAGGTGGTTGCAGCGGCTCCCCTGGTGATTGAAAACCAGCTGCCCATCAAGGGCACCTACCTCATTTGGGAGACCCCCAAGGTCAGCTTTCCAATTCACAAGGGTTGTTGCTTGTGCTCACAGGCTGTCTTCACGCTGTGAAAGAGGCTGTGTGCAGACATGTAGCCGGTGTGAGTCAGTACTTGAGCAACTGCAACATGATAATGTTTGTAAGACATGTTGCTTGAGCTAGTGGATATAAACAGGCTTCTCTTGAATGCTGATGCCAAGTTGCTTGTTGGCATCCCAAAGCCTTGCTGAGCTGTGCAGGATGGTGGCAACATGGTGATGAGACAGAGTGGTGCCATAGACAGCGGCCAGCGTGTGCACATCTACTCGGCAGACATGCGCCGCAGCATCAGCCTGCAGTTCTACCCAGATGGTTATGACCTGGTAGAGCCACAGCCTGTGCTGGTGAGTGATGGCTACTCCTCCCACCAGGCAGGCACTCAGGGCAAGCAGAGGCTGCCTGAGAAGTTCCATGTGGCCAGGGCTGGCGGTGAACCTCAAGAAATTTTCTTAGATAGAGATATTGACATGGAGGCCTGGCAGATGCAGGACAAGGTATGTACATGTTGTGCTCACCATGTGTCTTAGCCTGCTGTGACAAATAGCTGTGTCAAAGTGTCATGTATTGCTTCAGCAATGTTACATTCAAGCTGTGCAGTGTGAGACTGTCTGCCACCTTTACACACATGTGCAGCTCATCACACAAGTCTGTGTTGGAGCAGGTCCCGGGCCTCGATCTTGTGATGCTTCATCACGCAGCAGACATGGTGTGCTGAGCTTGTTCATGTGTTCTACTGCAGCAACTTGATCCCGGAGCAGCAGTTGCTCGAGGCTCACCACTGCTGGTACGCATGTTTGTGCCTCTCTGGTTGGTCAATGCCACCAACCTGCCCATTGGGGCAGTGGTGGTGGCCACTCAGCCACAGCCTCAAAACAAGGAGGCCAAGGAGGCGGGAGGGAGCATACATGGCGGCATGCAGACTGCAGCCAAGAGCAGCACCCTCAGAGTCATGGAAACAAGGCCCAAGCCAGCGTGAGTCTAAATTACTTCAGGGTACTGTGCGGCGTTGCATGTACAGCCCAGCTGCACTGTGATGCGGCCAGTGGGACACATGTAACTGCTTGCTCGTCAATGCACAGGTGGATCTTTTAGTTCATTTGAGTATGCGCACAATGGCCTACAGATCTTGGTCAGCCATGCTGTCTCCTGAAGCAAATGATGATGCATGAGATGGGCATATGTGTGTGAGTCATTGACTTTTGTTTTGGTGTACAGGGACCCCAACCTGATGAACCCCCGGGGTTGTAGGCAGGTGGGCCCGGGGGCTGTGAGCATGATGGCCTACCCCATGCAGCGCATGACGGCCTTCAAGCAGCAAGGGGACAGACCCCAGTTCTTTGGCCTCTGCCTCAGGGTAAGCCCTTGCCTCTATCTGTTTGAGCTTGAAGTGCATGTCATGGCTTCATGCACATGTTTCAGGTGCATTGTCATGACACATAGATCTGGTGAGGTGCATGGTGACTCATGCCCTGGCTGTGGATGGTCATCAGTCTGATTTGGTGTGAACAACTCGTTTGTAACTGCTGCAGATCGGAGAGTCCGGCTGGGCACCTCCGCTGCCTCTGGAGAGCAGCGACAACAGCAGCCAGGCAGATGACATGAACACCAAGCCCGTGCTGCTGCGTGCACAAATCCCCGAGTGGGGCACTGTGCATGAAGTGGTGGCCAGAGTAGAGATGGCCGGCGCTGGCTTTGAGCGTACCATGGTAAGTTATTGTGCACCAAAACTTGACATAAGTAGCCAACAATTTCAGTGACAGGCATGCAGCTGTCGGTCAACTTCTGTTGTCAACTTTGTCACATGTGTCTGCAGGTTCTCAGGCTTGAGCCTCACTGCGTCATCTCCAACCGCACTGGCACTCCTCTTCAGATCATGCACTTCAACGCCGGCAACAAGGTGCAGCGGTTAGGCGGTAAAGCTACTGGGGTGCAGCCCTCCAGGGGTCAGCAGCCCCAGAGGGCTCCCCCTGGTCTGAAGGGGGTGGTTGCCAACCCCCAGCAGGACTGGACCTCATGCATTGATGTACCTACAGGTATGTTGTGCAACCAACCTTACTGCACGCCTGTGTGCCGGTGCTTCTGATTGCAGTCAAAGGATCAGCTTTGACAAAGAATTGACGACGCTGTCTGTTGCGCTTTAGCAATAAAATGTGCGAATGGGGCATTGGGCATGTAATGTGAGCATGTTTATCTCTTTGAGGAAATTACATTTGACATGAATATCCCTGCAGGAGCTTTGGGAGTGGCAGTGCATTGGAGCATGAAGTCAGACTCCCGGGCAGTCTGCCTGCGCTTTGGCCCTCAGACTGCAGGCTCAGGGGTGAACGCCCCCTGGAGCCACCCCATTGAGGCTTCCTTCCCTGGGGGGGTGGACCGCCATGTGGCCATTCCTGTGCAACCACCTCAGCTTTCTGAAACAGCTAGACCAGGTGACTCATCACCTTGCCTGAGCATGTGATATCGATGCCTTCAGTGCTGTAGCAAGTGCTCTGTACCTGCTCCAAGCATTTACTGCCAGCCAGATTGTCTGTCCTCACATGCTTGATGCTGACATGTCATACTTACAGCTGCTGATAAGAGGTTCTGCAGCATGTCATTGCAGTCAAGATTGCCTGTCATGATGGACCAGAGGCTTTGGAGTGTGAAGTCCCTGCTATGTGTCATGCTGCTGTGTATCAGTAAGTCTAGGCTTGGCATGGGTGCATAGGTGAGGCGTCCTCAGCAGAGGAGGCGGACCAGCAGAGCTCAGAGAGGAGCGTGGCCACTCTGCTGACTGGGACGGGGCCCTCCTGGGAGCTGCATGGGCCCAGAGTGGCCCGCAGGCTGCGCCACCGCACCAGGTGCCATAACACAACAATCAGACTGACTTGCATCACTACTATAGACTCTGTGCTGCACTGTCATCTTTCCTGCTTCTGCTCACGTCATGAGTGGTGCTCTGCGCCCTCTGGTAGCTCTGGTGGGAACTCTGGTGGGGACACTATGCATGACTTTGACAGCGCTGCCTGCTGGTGTAGGCAAAGTGGCAGTGGAGGTGAAGGCCCAGAGGCAATGGACAAGGTGGAGGTGGTCATCCTGCGCTTCTCCCTGGCCATCTGCAACCCAGGCTGCCTGCACCTGGTGCTGGAGAGTGTGTCCCCCAAGGCCCCATACCTCCTGGAGAACCGAACCGCCCATCCCTTCCAATACAGACAAGCTGGCCTTGGTGAGACCAAGCCTGCCTTCCATATGGCATACAATGACTGTTTTGGTGCTTTCCAGATCACAATTGGCAAGCTTTGCCGCTTCTTGTTGAATTCTGTCATTACTAGCACATTGATGCATACGGATTGCTGCTGGATGGCTGTAGTGAGCTTCATTCGTATGGAAGCACTGTACTGATTGTTGCTTGTGTGGTTCTTCAGGTGATCTACCATTCCAGCCTTTGCCGGCATACTCAGCAGCAGGCTTTGCCTGGCAAGTCACCGAGAAGTCCTACCCCAGGGAGGTAAGACAAGTCTTCCCTCGTAGCAATTCAGATGCTATTCTGCCAAGGTTTACTGCCAGCGCCAGCAATTACATGGTAGCATTTGCACAACTGCCATGAGCCTCTCGCTTCAGACCATGGATTTTGGGCACAGGTGGAGGTGCAGGAAGCATATGGCAAGCAGAGCCCACAGCGGTACCCTCTGGACCCCCCTGACCCCATGTCAGTGACTGGGGAGGACACCAGCACCCACAACAGGGGTATGGGAGGGCCTCTGGCCAGGCTGCCCCTCTCTGTGCAGCCTGGAGAGGTGCTGGTGCAGGTCTGCATCACCACACATACTTAACGGCTTGATGAACAGCGCATTATCTGAATTGAGATTGCCAATACAGGAGTCTGGCATACTTTGCTTCAACTGTGTCCAACACAACTGTGTCAACAAACAGAGCAGCCATCAGGAGAGAAACAGAGTTTCTGGTGGAGTGACAGTGTGGGCTTTGCTGGTGCAGATTGTTGATAGAGAGCAGGAGCTGATGTCAACAGCAGGGCTACAGAGCCTAGGAGGAGGGGCAGGGCTGGGCCGAGGTGGCCTTGACAGGGAGCTGCGCATTGTGCCAAGTAAGCCTGGCCTTGGTCTTTAGTCGAGCTGCATGTGTCATCACGCACCCGCTGGCAGGGAGCAGGGTATGCATGCATTGAACAATACATTATGCATTTCAAATGCAGTTTAACAAAGCTTATGTTGCCATACTGCAGTCAGGTGGTTACATCCCGCTTGGGAAACCTTTCCTGTCATTCCAGCAAGATAAATGGCTTGCTTTTTAAATGCTTTGCCTGACGATCTTCGTCATGTGGGTAAACTCACAAACGCCAAATCAGTACTTATTTGCAAACAACTTTGCAAGCCTTCTATTTGGCTCTTGCAGGGTATGCATGTACCAACCTGTGGTGTGCTTTACATCATGCTGTTGACGCAATCCTGTGGTGAGTATGTCGTCATACTGCAATTAAGTGGTTACATTCAGCTTGAGATCCTTAACTGTTGTGCCTACAACTTGCTTTTCAATGTGCTGCCTGTTGTCTTTTTCACTAACGATAAATTCACAAACACAGAATCAGTACTTACTTGGAAGCAACTTTACAAGCCTTCTGTTTGATTGTTGTAGGCAAGAAGGGTCCAAATGGAGAGCTTGCGGTGCTTGGGCTGGCATCAGCAGACGACAAGAGCGGCAACGCCCTGTACGTCTCCCTCAGCTTTGGCAGCCTGGACATCAGCTGTGTGGACCACCTGCCAGAGGAGCTAATAGCTGTCACCATCCAGGGACTCAGCTTCAGCATGGCCATGGGCATTGGCCCTGAAGGCACCTTCCAGCGCATGCAGCTCAGCCTGCAGAACCTGCAGATTGATGACCAGCTGTCAGCCTCCAGGTATATTGGATGCATGACATGAGCTCCATGGTTGCATCGCAGCTTGTGCTTGTTTCATGACAGCTCAGGAGTGTTTAAACAGTAATGCATCAATCTGGACAGATTACTCACGCACAGGCTTGACCTATGTTGAAAAACCCAGCCCAGCCATTACAGGTGGCATGCACATGAGTGGCCAGAGGCCACACGCATTGGTGTGTTGCCAGACATGCATACGAACTTCAATTTCACTGAGCTGTACATGTGCTGTGCAGATTTCCGGTTGTGTTGTCTCCAGCTGACATTGCAGAGGAAGCATCAGAGTACCACCCTCTGCTGTCCCTGGCAGTCATCAGCCAGCCTGGCTTGGCGCGCGGCCAGACCTACTACCCTCTCATCTCCTTCCAGATCTCCAAAACCCTGCAGGTTTGTGAGCAGTGGCATCTGCACTGCACAGCTGCTGTTTGCACATCAGGTGCACGCAGCAGGTGCATCGTGCACGCAACAGCAGGCACTGACTTAATGGCAACAGCTCAAAATATGCCTGACAAGCATCTGTGGAAGCAGACTTGATGTGTACTTTCCTGCACATCAGCATTTTTGTTGTGCTCCAGTCAGCAGTCTTGCAGTGCACTGGCAACTGCCTGGTACGTGACTTGCAGATCTCACTGAGTGAGACGCTGGTGTGGCGGGCAGCCGAGATGGTGCAGCGGCTGGACCTCACCAGCCTCACTGCTCCAGAGGATGTGGAGCACACTGAGGCCGCCACAGACGTGCCCATGCAGATGAGCCTGGTTTCCATCAGCAGTCTTGCCGGCAAAGTCAGGTATGCTGCTTGTGGCTTTCTAAATCCTGTGCTCCAATAAGCTACATGCTGTGAAGCTTTGCCAGTCCACATGGTCATGAAGTTTGAGCACTCTTGTTCTTGCGGAGGTTCAACAACACTATGCACATGCTAACACATCAGCTGTGTTTGCAATTGCTTACGTGTCGCGCCAGCATGCCAGGCAAAAACAGTCATGGATTTACATGATTGTTATGCATGTATACATGAAAGTTATGCATGTGCAGCTTCCGTGGTGACCTGGCAGCTAGGCCCAGGTGGGCAGGCAGGACGCTGTCATGGGCCCTGGACATGGCCAACTTTGAGAATGTGCCCGTTCAGCTGACCGGGTTTGAGATGGAGAACAGCACCATGCTGTGGAGCGTGTTCATCTCTGAAGTCGGCCAGAACATCAAGGTACATGATCAGCATCTGACATGCTGGCCCTTTCCTGGTGCTTTCAGCGGTCTATGTCTGTTTGATTCCAACTTCAAGGCGGCAAGCATGATTATGCGATCAGACTCTGAGAGGCACTTTTCTTGTAGCTGTAAGCTGCCAGACTTGCAAGTCTACAGATGGGGATGTTGTGCCGTATAGGTTCTTCAGAAGGACTTTGCAGCTTTGGATCCATTGGGCTATGCTCCAGCAAGGTTATTCATGCACTATGCACTGATTGCAATGCATGACTCAACCCTGCGAACCTCTTGTGTGCAGGGCCAACTGGTTGGAGTGGCCCTCAGCTTCCTGCGCAACTTTGGCATCTTGAGTGGGGCCAGCGGTGTGCTGGGAGCCCTCAGTAGTGGAGTCGCCTCTGCAGCCTTGGATGATAGGTTTGCTGTGCAGCGAGCTCAGCAAAAGCAGGTCGGTCCGCTTCTTCAATTAAACTCTGTTTCAGGATGCTGTGTGCCATGCCACTGTGCTCCCGCATCGAGAGGCTACAAGCCACTTGTAGCTTGTGTTTGGCAGCTCCAAGAAGTGCTTCTCCTGAGTCATTCCTCCAGGCCTGTCAACAATGCTGGGTCACTACGATAGCATGCAGCCGCCAACAACAGCAAGATGGTTTGACGTGCGTATGTTGTTCATTGTCAGAGGGAAGCGCCAAGCTGTGCAGATGTCCAGGCCCTGTTTTCATGTGCAGTACTGGCTCTATCTTGCATGCCTGTCTAGCCCGGTGTGTTGTGGTGCAGGAGCGGAGTATTGAGGGTGTGGGTGATGGCATGGTGGAGGGCGGGGCGGCCCTGGGCATGGGCATCTACCGCGGCTTCACTGGCCTGGTCACCAAGCCTGTGGAAGGAGCCAAGAGCAAGGGAGTTGGAGGTGCTGTAGAGTGTACTGCTGCATGTCTTGCGTGCTTATGACCTGCTGTGTACATCAGCCATGGCCAAAGGGTTAGTTCGCGTGCCACTTGCTGTCACAAGAGTTGTACAGACCAGCAGGAGTGCAGCATTAATAGGCAGGTGACTGTGGTGCAGGCTTCTTCAAGGGTGTGGGGAAGGGGGTGGTAGGAGCCATTGCCCAGCCCATCAGTGGCGGCCTGGACTTTGCTTCTTCAGCGTTTGAGGGCATAGATGCCACCAAGGATCAGCTGATAGGTCGCCCCAGGGCCGGCACCACCAACCGGCGCCTCAGGCTGCCCAGAGCCATAGGCGGAGATGGCAAAGTGACTGCCTTCCTGGGCAGTGATGGCACTGAAAAGGAGGTAGGTGACCTTTCAATGACTACACCACACCCACACATGCAATACAAAAACACTCTGACTGCTTATTGACATGAGCACTTTGCCACTGAAACTGTCAATATCACCAAACTGAAGCCCCCCCTCAATTTGCAGCTGCTGTGTGTGCAGGCACGAGTGGAGGAGGTAGGGCAAGCACTGCTGAGGAGGACACAGGATGCGGGTGGGGTGGGCCCCCGCCGCAAGGGCAAGCGCAGCCGCTTCCACATGGACGCCTACGAAGAGCACATGCTGCTCCCAGAGGTGAGCCCTCTGCTGTGCTGCTTGCTCATTGTGACTCAGCTCTGGCTGTTGCATGGCACTGTGCGGCACCAAAGCTTGTGTTTGTTTCTGACCTCAGATTGCAAGCTAAGTAGTCACTAGCAACCTTGATGTTACGTTTTGCTCCTTGTGTACGTCGTACCAGTGCATTGTATAAGTGCATGCTGCGGCTGTAAGTGTGCTCAGCTGAAACACGTGATGCCAGGCACAGACACACATAGAAATCACTTTAGTTGTTGCTCATCCGAGCTGGGGTGTGCAGGACCAAGTGGTGATTCTGACCAACCAGTGCATTATGAAGCTGAGGGCTCCGGGCTTTGCCCAGGTGCACAGGGCTGCCGAGAATGGCGTGTCCCCCACCAACCTCATGGAGGTGCCCCCAGCAGAAGTGCGCTGGGCCATCCCCTGGCAGGTACACCCCCAGACATATTCGTAGCACTGCAGGACCCACACTGAAGTTGGCAAGCAACTTTTATGTTGTTGGCAGAGCCAAATTGCAGCATTTGTCTGCGTACATGTTATATTTTTTTGGGTTTTGCCGACAAATATCTGTGCGTAATCATGCCAAAAAAGCTGTTGTTGCGCTGAAATTTCTTGTTGGTATGGTGGCAGGACCTGCTGACAGTGGAGCTGAGGTGGGGCAACAGGGAGGCGCCCTACCCCGACAGGCTGACTGTGCACCGCAAGGGCAAGCCTGGCCAGCAAGAAGAAGAGCCCCTCGCCCACGAGCTGCGGTGCTGGCCAAACGTTCCTCAGGTCTGTCTTCTTGGATTCATCCAAAGGTTGCTGATGCTGCTGTCACAAGATAACTAACATTGCACAGTACAGTTTGTGTTTGCAGTTGTTTGAGGCAACAAGTAGCCATCTGCTGCTTTATGCCTGCACAGGTTACACGTTTGTGCTTGGGTTGAGCAGATGTGGGCACAGCTGCAAGAGCTGATACCCTATATGCTCACAAGCTGTGTGCATATGCAGGCGGACCAGATTCACCTGATAGCCCTGAAGGTGCAGCGCAAGTACTACAGCGAGCCCAGCAGGGATTCCCAGCGCTGGGCCAGCCGCCATGACCAGCTGGTGCAGGCAGACAAGGGCCTGCCCAAGCAGGAGCTACCAGCCACCATGCTCTCCATGGACTACACCAGAGTCTGGTACACCGACAAGTAAGTCCCGCATGTGCTTGCATTGCTTTCAGGGTTCATGCAATGATAGCGCAAGCACGCTGTGCCAACATGGCCTTGCTGGCTGGTGGGTTCAATGTGACCCTCAGTGTATGCCTGGACTTGATGCACAGGCGAAACACTCAGCAGTGCATCTCGTTCTGGCAGCCAGTGTCTCCTCCTGGCTACCTGCCCCTGGGGCATGTCCCTTCCATAGGCCTAGACCCCCCTGCGGACCCTGTCCTGGTGTACCGAAATGATAGCGAGAAGGGCAGCCGCCCTTCAGTCAAGCCTGCTCGAGAGTTCCACCTCATTTGGCGCCAGAATGGGCGCAGCCCCGTGACCATGTGGGAGCCGCTCCCGCCACAAGGCTACAGAGCGCTGGGGACTGTCGTGGTCCCAGATGCAGAGCAGCCAGGCAGCAAAGAGGTGCTGTGCGTCAGAGAGGATCTGTGTGCCAAGACCGGCATATTTGACTCTCCCATCTGGAAGTTCGAACCACCCATCATGCAGGTAATCCTGGTCAACTTCTGGTGTCTGTTTGCTGTATCAGAACAATTTAAGTGTCACGTGCTTCAAGTGGACTGCCAGATGTTATCTGTCAGGCAATGCATACATGTGGGGACTGAACAGCCCATAGAAGCTTAGTGTGCCTGCTGGAACATGACAGTGACGTAGCATTTCTCATGCTTTGGCTGACAGACGAGCAGGCTCAACGTACGTACATGTTGCTAGGGTGGCTTGACTGTGCAACGGTTGAAGACATACTATCCAGAGACATGGCGCTGCAGCTGCTGGCAAGTAGACAATCCGGCCGGCACCTTCCTAGCCAATCGCTCCTTGAGCAAGCCATCCAATCAAGCAGCACTGTCTGCATCAGGAGTCCCCAGCAAATAGGCAAAACAAAGGCACAATTGCAATCGATTTCGTTGCATTTCATTTTCAGAGACCTGTCTTGCTCTGGTGTGTTGTTTACACTCTAGTCTGGAAGTGCATACTAATGCAAGTGGGGTCATGCATGCAAACGGCATGCATGCACCCACAGAGGGCTCATGCCGAGGCATGATCTTGCGCTGAGTCCTTCTGACCCTGATCCATCAGTCCCTCCGGGCAGAACCTGTGAATATGATAGAGGTAGCTACATAAAGTTTCAGGGTGCATTCTCCACTACACATGGCGCTGCATTATCGGCCCAACAGTCTGTGCAACCACCTCTTGCTTGTTCACTCTGGTGCTGTGTATATACTACTTAGGCAAAGTCAATTATTGCATCTGGCAAGTCAAGATGTGAAATACTGGACATATTTAGCGTCTTCAGCTGCAACAGCTGGAATACAACCATGGGGGAGTTCTGTAAGCACAGAAGAACACAGGTTGAGATGCTGAAGCTGTCTCATACCAACAAGCCAATCCAAGGAAGAGCTGGGAACATTGGATCGACCGCATGTCTCCAATTCCGTGTACTTGGGATCGGTCACCGTGTCCAAATACAAAGAGAAGTTCAGGGTACAGTCTGCAGCATTTGAGCAGAAAGTGTGACACTGCAACGCTGGCAGCGTATGCATCGCTATTATGTGCATGTGAATGTTGCATCAGATAGGGAACTAGGCTGTGGGCCCGATGCATAATGATGAAAGCTGTAACATCAGCTTGCAAGACAGTCATTGGTCAGCAGTTGCCAAGCAGCAAGCATCAAGCACTCAGCTAGGCATATGCATGCATGCATTGAATTTATGCACTTCTTTATCAATAGCAGCGCGTATATATACCATCCAGGAAGCGGGTGGCAGAGATGGTCCCACGTAAAAGTATGAGCAGCAAATTAGCACAAAAGTCTCACAGACATTCTCACAACCTTCTCACATCCATCCACACACCATTCTCACACAATCTTCATTTCCTAAATCCCTCGACTCTCCATAGACAATCTAATCGCAGGCTGTGCCAGAGCCAGACATATACCCACTACTTATAACGATGATAGACACAATAGATCTGGCATGCACTTGCATTGTGTAGCACCATAAACAAAGTATGGGGGTCTTCATAGGCAAACTTCTAGCAAATTGACAACATCAACAGTGTACGAACGTAAATGTTACGGGATGCTGCTTCCTTGCAAAACGGTATAATATTGTGCAAATGATTCCAACCTCAGCAAAGTTTTGATGTACATGATGACTCCGCATTTGAACTCGTTCACCTCTATCATCGCAATTCCGATAGTGTTCAAAACAGACAGGAGAGATCCTATAACTGAAAATAGATACAAAGTGGTGTCAATATAGACATGAGTTCCGTTTGGATTATTGCCCATGATGTACAAGTTGGTTTGGAGAATTGCCTGAGGCAGTGCATTCACAAGTGACTCCCCAACTGACTTCAATCGATATGAAGTGGCCAGATCTAGAGATGCTGGCAGACACCAACATGGAAGAGACAGTCCTACGCCCTTTAGAATCAGTGAAGTCTCCAAAGCAACAAAGAATAATGGAGACAACATTACACCTGCAAAGATAGCAGCAGGTGCACACAACCAGGTCTTGCATGTGCTGTGAGTACCACCACCAAACAACTTTGACCAACTAAGCCTAGTGCATAAGACTGCAACAAGCGACCATACTAATATGAACGGAAGGAGTAAGAGTGCAAGCAATGGGTAGGCGTACTGCAACTGCCCAGATCTGAAGACTTGATGAATGGTTGCCACATCACTGACTTGAGAGTAAATGTACCATGCAACATCAGACACTAAAAACCAAAGGATTGCAAGTACTCGCTTGGGTAACCGAAATTTGCTGTTTTTTATAGTTGCGGAGATTGTGGTGAGAAGCCAAGGTGAGTTTTTCTGCTTGCGTCTGAGCCAAACTTGGACACCGATGATTGTTCCTACAAGGAGAGCAGCAAAGATGCCCCACAGCAAAGCGGTATTCCTTACTGCATTGGGGATGCTGCATATGGCGTCTGGATCACTGTAGCTGAAGCTATAGCTCTTGCCCCCCAAAGATACATTGATGCTTGCATGCTGACCAACAACAACAATAGGAGACCCAGTCTGCACAATATCATTGAAAATCAAGCTCCCCCCTTCATATCCTTCGCCGTCATCAAGACGGTAGTCATACGGCGATGGTGTGAACAACACACGCTCACTGAAGTTCTGCACAGTGGCCAAGCAGAACTGCTGCACCCACTGGCGCGGCATGTGTCCACGCAGCTGGGTGTCCACCAATGAGAGCTGAATGGCATTGCTGGTGTTGCTGCCCCAGTTGGACCATGCAGCGGGCAACTTGCCAGTCAAGTCATTGTTGTCCAGCCTTAGCTCCGCCATACTAGACCAATTCCATGGCAAACTGCCATTAAACTGGTTGTTGGAGGCATTGAACACTGCTAAGCTGACTGGCAAAGCTGGTGGCAGCAGTCCTGACAGTAGGGTGTAGGATACATCTAAAACAATTAGGCTGGGTGGAAGGAAGCTGTGGTTTGTGATGCTACCATCATTATGTCTGGCCTGAGCTTAGTCCTCAGCCCCTCAGGGTCTGTTGTATGAAGGCCTAGCACGTTGTTTGGCAACACCCATTTTGGTATGCGTTTGTGACCAGCTAGTACTAGCTGGTACCTGTTTCTGCAGGCTGAGCTACATACTTGTGATTTGGTGTTGCCCCACAGTTGTTCTTCAGCAGTGCTT
>JAABUP010001168.1_pt1 | contig 55418 bp, 62 predicted proteins | sample 5559201 | NCBI WGS metagenome assembly JAABUP01 (sample SAMN10711887, study PRJNA513373) | rock metagenome | isolation source: Antarctica rocks | place: Antarctica | reverse complement strand
GCATGTGCTTGGTAAATGAGTACAGGCGACTACAGGTGACTACATACACAATGCTCTGTGTACAGTTATTCTCCAGATCTTTTGGGTGCTTGGCCAAAAGCATGCCAGACGATGCACCAAAAACTGAATGTGGACCTGGGGACAGAACAGCAATATATGAGTATTCACAGTGCAGTTGTACCACTGACGATGGGCTTTGCTGGTTTACAGGTAATTCTCTGACTGTATGGCCCTGCCAAAAAACTGCTGTCCCCATACAAGCGACATGATTAGCTGTGCTGTGCCAATCATAGCTGTATCATCTGGCAGATTGCGAAGTTACCTCTGATTCCTTGACAAACAGGGGAACATATGACTTCAATTTGCTGGATTGCAATGCAGATGCAAAGAACTTGAACTGCTCTGCCCTGATCTTGCTGTCCACATCAAATACAACGCCCTTCCCAAATGTGGGCACATTGAATTGATACACCTGCAATGCCAACATTGGTCTGAACATCCTGCTGATCTGTTGAGGTGCAACGCCGGTCTGGAAGTCAGCCCTGTGACACATGAGCGTGCAATCAGTGACAGCCCTAGGCATGACACAGACGTGCTTAAAATGTTTTATGTAAGCCTTGTGACGAATGTGTTTGTAGCACATCTGTGTCTGCAAGAGCAGCATGAGTGGCATTGCGAAGATGGATTTAGCAGAGCGGTGCATGCTGTCAATGAGATTGTCTTCGTAGCTTGGCAGCCAGCCAAGTTACTCATGGCTTGTGCTAGTACAAGTCTGCTGCCTGTGTAACCCACATCAGATGCATTGTGAAGTAGATGGAACTTATGTGTGTGGAGCTGAGGGTATCATAGACAAGTGAGCAGATGCACACTAGAAGCTAGGGCTGAGTGCATGACATTTGCAGGCTTCTGGTTTCAGTGCCAGAAGCCTTGTAACGCACTGCAACTACAAATACTCAACTGATTCCTCAGAGACACAGAAACCCTGACAGCACAAGTCTCCAATCTAATCAGAACGGTTTCTTACAGCTTCACAGCCACTAACCATTCATCTGTCACTGTTGGATTTGAAATGCTTCAGTGAGATGTGGGGGCGCATGGGCTTACCAAAGGCAGGCCTGTCAAAGGCTATGACTCTGCAGCCAGCAGCATCGGCAAGGGGCTGCATGATGTTGCGCCAGGCAAAGGCACCACCACCAAAGCCATGCACCAGCAGTATAGCAGTCTCATCTGGACAAGTAGCCTACACACCCAAACACAGCAGCTTCAGCTGAGATATACACATACGCAGCTCACCTGTCACCACCAAAGGGGCATGCAATAGGTTGTGCACCCTCCTCTTGCCTCATGCAAAGAATCTCTCAACTTGCTGACAGGCTTGCCACATGTATTGTGTTGCTATTGCTAAAAGCAAAACATCCTTCACGGGAAAGCAACTGCGAAGGTGAGCATGCGTATGCGATGCTACATTGAAAGCAAAAAGTCAACGTGGCCGTTCCAGTTTAAAAGATGTTCAGAACCAAAAGATGCTGGAACAGCTGTTCTGCGAGAGGATGTGGTGTTACAGGATCAGACGCACCTTGGCGGGATAGGCCTGCTTGTAGTGGACACTGAGGCCATTACACTGGATGAACAAGGAGTCCTTGTCTGCCAGCTGGCTAGCAGGCACGTCAGTGTCGCCACCCTCTGACTCATACTGGGAGTCAGTCTGCTGCTGCGACTGCCGCATCTGGCGCCACGTCATCTCACTTCCCTGCATAGACCATGCATACATTTCTGCTGCTCTTGACTACGACCCAGCTTAGTTCATACACACGAGCATGTGGGTGACACCTTCAAACCATGTGGCTGTATGCCGTTTTGTAAGGCCTACTGCACCGGGCAAGCATTGCACAATGCGCAAGTCTGAGGGCAAGCCACAAAGCTGCTTGTTGCACCTGACATGCTGTGAATGCTGATCAGGCATGTGATGTGGAAGGGGGGTGTCACGCTCAAGCTGTCAGAGCAAGAGTGCTGTCAGAGAGGTCAAAAATGAAGTAGATTCACGCACTATCTGCTGAACAGCTACCCAACAACAACTGCTTTTGAGGAGCTTGGACGTCAGTGGTGACACAGCAAAATTTGCTAACCTGCCAGGGATGTGATTGGCCAAGGAGCCCCAGCTTGTATCTGTTGCGTGCCCACCCCACAACTTTGCGAGCCACCAGGATGTGCAGCAGACTGAAGCCCAGAAAGTCCAGGAACAAGAAGACAGCCGGTGGGTGGTATGAGGGCCTGTCAAAGATGGATGCTTTGACCAGCAAGAAGGGCACGGTCACCGCTGCTGATATGATAGCAGTGTACAGGTATGGCCTGCAGGTGCATGTGGACAATCTGATATTGGTGGAGGCAACACATTGCACAAACAGGAGGCATACAGGTGCGTTCAGTAAAGTGCCAGGTACAGCTTTTGAATGAGCTAGCAACAGCGGCAGCAGCAGGATGCTCAATTATATAGCTTTGTTGGCCATGACTGTGCATTATATTGCCAGGAGCAATGCATGAAACTCATTTGCTGCTGCAAGCTTGGCACCCTGTGCTGCAAGTGGGCATGCATGCCCACTTGCAGCACATGATGATTGATGGATACTGCCAGGCAAAGTGCGTGCAGCATGCAGCTTGAATGTATGAGCAGCTGGAGTGGACATGACTCACTGTTTGCAGCTGCGCGCCGAGCCGCAAAGGTATGACACTATGATGGCTGCTGCTCTGAGCATGGACAGCAGCACGACATCTTCTAGGGAATGACCCAGGGCGTAGTGGAACTGGCGGAGGCCACAACGGAAAGGCAATGCACAGGGGACTAGCAGAGTGTATGTGATCAGTGCGCTGCTTGCTTCCAGCAGAGCCAAACCCCATGGAGCCTGCAATGCACATGCAAAATGCTAGCTGCATGTTTTGTCTGTACAGCACGCATCAGATGCATGCACTCAGGATGTGTGCAGCACGTCCTGTTTGTTGTGTATTTGTGCGTGAGAATGAGAATGAGAATGAGAATGAATGTGAGTGATTGCAGCAAAATTCACCAGTCGCAGGCAGGTAAGCGAAAGCTGCAAGCAGTCGGGTAGGGACAAGTGAGACTCAGAGTTGTGTCAGGCTGGGGACCTACCACTGTTTTCAGCAAAGACAGCAAGCAGAAGATGAAGAAGTGGAGGAAGCTCAAGTATCTTGCAAACACTTCAGACAGCTTAGCACCATGCCCACTGCGTGACTGTGCTCCTAGACCTAATTTGCCCTTGAGGACATTGTCGGCCTACAAACACGAAAATGTTTTGGTCAAAACTTTGTGCCAACCACAGCGTCTTGCAAGCAGTGAGTCCAACTAGCTATGACATGTATACAAACAGGTGCGCAGTCATGCCGGCTCACAACCAGCACAACCTGTCAGTAGGTGCAGTCACATACTGACAACAAAACCATGGCAACCTTGCCATGCCACGGCATGCAGGTAATCGCCTGACAACAGTTGGTAAAAACTTGACTTTCAAATTAGCTTTATGTCGTCGCCAAAGCTTTGTAAAAAGGGCTGTCAGTCTTAGTCAGCAATACCTTATACTGGATGTATCGACGCTTCTGCTTTCTACCATCTTTGCCATCAGCCATCACAACTGATGATGCTGTGTGAAGGACTGAGCCAAAAGTATGCTGCGCTTGAGACCCCGCGCCGCGTCGTGATGTGCACGTTGGGGCAACGGGTGCATGAAGGACCAGCCGGAGCAGACGTGACGCTGGCTTTACTGAACTTACAAAGGACGCTCAGATGGCACCGACTCCTACAGTCCAGCCTATGTACACGGCTGTCGCAAGCGTCCGCTGAGCGCCTCGCGAAATACGGCAACTTTCACTGCAAGTTGACATAATCGATTTCTGCAAAGCTAATTTGCGACACGTGGACAAATCCCCAAATTTTAGATGACATAAGACTTCAAGTAAGAATAGCCCTAAGGGAGTGATAACAACGCTTTCTGTTGCTCCCCTTGCCCCTTGATGACAAGTCTGCCACCTGTAAATTACCAGCCAAGATAGTAACCAGACGGGTTCGAACACAGCGAAGTGCTAGCTGACATGCTGCTGTCACCGTTAAGCTTGCTGGCCAGGGCGCAGTTCTGGCAGAGCCTCAAGAGAAAACCCTACGGTCAGTGGTCATTTACGCAAAAAAATATATTAGCAGAGCCTAATATGAATGTCTGGCCTTATTCACAAGGTATGATCCTTGACCATGACACTCTGCAAGGACTCAGGACAAACAATCCTGAGGCATCCTGTTTGATGTTCTATGCCGTGTGTGCAATTTTGGAACAGGCTCAAGAGATGACATGTGCCAGCATGATTTGCATGCTTTGCCACTCGGGTCAGCCCAGCCGAAAGGTAAAGCCTTAAACGCCTGCCAGCACTGCATGCCAAATTGCACTGCAAGCCCAGTCTCCACCTCAGATCATTGGTGCTGCCCGGCGCGTAAACTGCTGTAGTCCCAGGTTACACGGAGACTGATCGGCATTTCTAGACCTAAGGCATCTTTTTGCGTCTGAAGTGTTGGTGGGCCGCCTGTTTGGAAAGCAGCAGCGCACGCTGTTCAACCCATGACATGACATGTCATCAGCCTCGTTACGACAGCTTGCCACCGAGAAAGCAGTGATTCATTGCGATGTGGACTGTTTTTACTGTCAAGTTGAAGTCCTTGACAACCCGGCCCTGGCTGCCAGACCACTAGCTGTCCATCAGGGGAACTCTGGAGGCTTTGTTGCTGTCAACTACCAGGTCACCTTCCCTGCTTCCTATGGCCATTAGTCTGACAGCCTGCAACCAAAGTTTGTCAGCACAGTGTCTACGAAAAGTATTCCAAACATGGAAGCAAGCTGAGGATCACAGGAAGTCACCTTCTTGGATGATGTGGAAACTGTCCAGAATGTGCGCAGGCAAGAGCTGCTGGGATCAGATGTGGAGATGGCTCAGATTCCCACAACCTTGCTGCCAGGACCTTTCACAATGACGACAACAGAAGCCTTCAAGAGGCTCGGCAACTTTGCCCTAGCCTTGTTACAAAGCCCATGCGGTCTGACCGCTACAGGCAGGTAATCCAATTGACTGCGCATTGATCATAGGGCTTGCACTCATCTGCTGTGTAATACCATTAACCTGGCTCTCTTGCAGGTGTCTGCACAAATCCTAGCTTTGATCAGTCAGCACGCTACCAATGGACAGTGTGAAAAGACCAGCTATGACGACTTCTACCTTGAAGTTTCACCTGATGCTGCAAAGCTGACGGCATTAGATGCATGGTTTCCACCAAATAACGTCGACCTTCACATCTTGGGGGGCACTGGCTTCAATGCACTGCCACCCATCCTGAAACGGGGTGTTCAGGTTAGCTGAAGACAGTGTCCTTGCAGTTGCAAGTGCCTTGTACAAATTGCACATACAGCAATGTCAGTCAGTGTCAACCTTGCCTGCACATGCTGTGAAGGAACATGTCAGCTGCCTCAGCGCCACAGAGTTTGCAGGCTGTGCTGCTCACAACAGCAAATTTACTGTTGTGAGCATCATGCATTGCTGATACACAACTTGTTTAGATGGCTCAAAGCAGCAAAGCAGCCACCTGTCTGACACAAAGGGTCCTGTTGAGTTTCTGTCTCTGTGTACAGTGCATGCATGCTTTCAGGTGGCCTGCAACATCAGAGCAGCCGTGCAGCAGGAGCTGGCTTTAACCATGTCGTTTGGGATTGCTGTGGGCAAGCTGGCTGCACGCCTGGCTGGACCTTTGCACAAGCCCTCTGGCATGACAATAGTTCCACCCAATCAGGCAGCTGCCTTCCTACTGGACACACCAATCTTGAAAGTGCCTCACCTGAGGTGCATCTCATCGACCCTCCTCTGTGGTACATCGTGCTATGTTTAAGAAAAGAAAAGACTATGCCTGTTGGCGTCAGTTTAATGGGAAGCCCAGTATTATACCGGGCTGCCCAGGCTCATGCTATATTGATGCTATGTTTAACCTTGATGTCTGCTGTTCCTTTGCTCATGGCACTCCTGTTTGTGATATGGCATATTGCTGCAAGACATAGTGTTGCGACATGTTGTGCAGAGCCAGAGTTTAGAAGCACTTCTGCCTAGCTGGATCTGTCAGATTATGGACTGTGTTCTTGGCAAGGTATTCTTGACTATGTCACTTGTCAAATTCTGATGGTGGGCACTTCTAATGGTCTGCATGCATTACAGGAGAATCTGGCTGCTGCTGCAGGGGCCAGCTTGGTAAGCAGGTGGTTGAGCAGCTGTCAGTGGAGCTTGTGCGTGATCTGGCTGCCTTTCAAGCTAGAGAGCTGACAGACATGTTTGGCACTGCAGTAGGTCTGCCTCTGCCTCTGCCAGACCAAACTGTAGCACCACTAATGCAGGTGCCGAGCATCAGATGCAGGTTTCAGACATTGTCACAAAATTGTAGAGCAGCCATTCAGGGTGACTAGCATGCAATATGTCTTGCACCACGCTCAGCGTGTGGACGTAATAGAGCATAACACAAACCGTGCTTGCAGGCTGTGCAGTCTTGCGTGCCTGCCATATCACACAAATCCATGGCTTTTGGCCGCCTGTCAACTCCATTTCAACAACATCCTCGCCTCGCTATGCAGGCCAGCTGCTCTTTGACCTGGGGCATTGCATAGATGACAAACGGGTTCAGGCCAAAGGGCCTCAGCAAAACATCTGCTGTACCAAAAGCTATCATGGCCTGCGTGACTTTGCGTGGATGGATGAGGCTTTGCAACGGCTTGTGTATGCACTGTGGCCTCGGCTCCTGGAGGTCAGTCCTGTTCAGCCTGTCCCTATACTTCATGTTGCCCTGACACCAGTAGACAGCTACCATATTCAAGTTCACAGCTTTTTGAAAGATACAAGAGGTAGTAGCTGGCGCAGCATCATCGGGCTTGCCATTTCTCAAAAATGCTGTGTTTTAAAAGCTGGTCCTGGTGGAATGCTTGCATGCTCTGATCCCCAGAGATGTAGCATGCTTTGCTTTGCGCCTTGGACAGCTTTTGGAGCGCAGAAATGTTCACATGATGTACTCAGAGCATGACACAGCAAATCTGTCAGGTATGGATGCAGCATGTGTTTTGTCGATCAGCAGAAATCCTTGATGTATTCTATCACCCAAAAATGCCTCATGTCTTTTGCAGCATTTCTGACTTGCGGCAGAGCAGGACATCAAAGAAGACAATACTCAGGTCTGTGCATATCTGAACCTCAGGGGGAGACAGGATATCAGCCCCCCAGAGGTCCACCCAGCCTTTGCTATGTGTCAGGATGTGACGCGGCAGGTCACGGGTTCAAGCCTCAGTGGTAACATGCTGATATTTCAGGCTTCCGTGTTGGGTAATGGGCAGAGGTTTTCTGCCTCGCAAATGCGTCTATGGCACTCGCCCTGTCAGCGCACACCCTTGGGTGCAATTAGTGTCTCATGTTAGTGCATGTTGGCTCACAGGGCTAGGGTTTAGGCACACCTAGTAGGTACCTGGCAAACAATTAGCTGGAACGCCTGTAGATTATTATTATTATTAGGGGGAGATAGCATGAGTACTGAACCATGGATTGCTGGCCGACCGAGTGAGTGAATGAAGCATTGCTGGTGAATCAATGACTGCGCACATGGATGCATGTGTGGTGGGTTGCAGGAGCGCAGCAGCAGTGGGCGAGTGCCTGTCAAGCTGAAGCTGGGCCTGAAGCAAGGAGGGCGCGAGCATCAAGTGCGCTCCTACACTCTGTCCTTCCCTCAAGCAGCTGCCCAGCAGCTACAAGCCACTGCTGTTGGCTCCGTGGACCCTTCAGCTACCCAGAGCTCAGCGGTGCACACACTCATCCCAAATCTGGCCCCCAGAAGCCGCTTGCAGCATCCTAGCTTGGCCAAAGGCATATCACAACAGCTGCAATCTGGCTCAGTGAGTGGGAATAAGAAGCTGCTCGATGCTCTGCCGATGCAAGGAAAAGGGCAGCTGCTGGCAAGTGATGTGTTTCAGGATCCTGCAGGTGAGGCATGTCAACCACCAAGTCAGTGCCTGCCTGGACTGTTTGGTATTCTGTGCGCAGTTTCCAACACAAAGCAAGCTGTTGAGACTGGTTTAGTTCATGGATGAGGAATATCCTTTTGTTGTGTGCTTTGTGCAATTGCTGTCTGACTGTTTTTGGGGGCTGAGCTGGCCTGGCATGTTTTGCCATCGAGATTTTGTTGACTGGCGAAACATCCACCGCACAGGCATGCTGCGTGCTCATGCAAACAGCGTGGATGGTGCAGGTGAGGCACCTGAAGGTGCAGCTGGCTGTGAGTCGTGGGCTGCAGACAACCCTGCAAAGCTGCTGAACAGCAGTCAAAACCACATACAGAACTGGCTGGAGTCTGGTGTCCATCAGGCAGCACGCAGTGCAATCTTTCAGGCAGCGGTGGGCCTGCTGAAGCCCAAACTAGTGCAGCCACCTAGTAGACACAAACCCACCTTGGGAAGTGCAATGAGCTGTGGCAGAAAGTTCTCTGCAAGTGTGGTGAATGCTGCAATCGTGAACAGGAACTCTAAAGGTCTGTACACCTGCAAACGCACGAGAAAATTTACCCTGCAGTGCAAACTGATTGCAAAGACGATTGCCTGTTGCAGTGTGGTGGGCATCTGGTGCTCTGCCAATCGTGTGCACATCTGCTGATGGCACAACGGCATGCGCGCTCTTTATCATAGCAGTGAATCTGTTGTGCTCCATGGTAAGCGTACAGGCACATTGGCAAGGTCTGCAGGGCCAAGCCTGGCCTACCTCTCGCAGGATGTAAAACTCAGAAGATTTCTCCCAGGTGCCTGGTGCACGAAACAGCCGCCTGAGCATCTTCACCATGGGTTCCAAGCCCAAGCGCACAAATGTCATGGCTCCTAAAATGCCCATGACCTGCCTCAAAGCCACTGTTTTGAACAGTCTTCTGAGGACTTTGGTGCAAGCCTGCTGGAACCTGATGTCAGCTGTGAACCATAGCAGTACAGCCAGGAACATCAGGCCAGTGCCCAGTATGATGAAGAAGGTGGCCAAATGCACAGGCTTGAGGCCCTGAGAGGCGGTTGCTGATACATCAGACTTTGGCTGGTCGGCCTTTTCTGACTTTTCGGTCTTGCTGCCTTTACTTTTGTCTGCTTTGCTATCTGTTTTGCTATCTGTTTTGGCTTCTGTCTTACTGTCTGCTTTGTGATCGGCTCTTTCAAATTTGTCTGGTCTCTGTTTATCCTTGCTGCCTGAGCTGTCTGCAGACTCTGCTTTACCAGTGTCAGCTTTTGCAGCCCAAACGCGAGCGAATTGTTGCCGTCGGCTTCTGTGACTGTAGTGTGAGACTTGCAGATACTCGAGAGCGCAACAGAAACGCAGAGGCAGATGCACACGTTCTCTAACAAAAGGTGCTCTGTACTGCTGCTTCTGTTGCTGCTGATGTTTTGAGGTACAGGCTCGGAAGGGGACAGTTCCGTTCAGTAGTGGCCTGACAAGGAGCATACTCAGGTATCGACGCACGGACCAGGCTGCATAAGCTGCAAATATTTGAACTTGCAGGCTGTAGCTTGCGTCCAGTTGAACAGCTGATGCTCGATAGGAACTTGCCTTGTGTCACGTGGCACGTGCGCAATGCCAACTGTGTAGCATGATGACCTGGTTCATGACTTAATTTTGCTCAAGACGCAGCGCGAGCGCGTAGCTCTGTGACCGCTCTCAATGGTCACCGTCGGAGCGGACTATTGAGACAACCCATGCCCGACGCGCATAACACGAAAAGGCTTTGAGGTATCAACTGCATGGCGCAAAGCAAAGGACGACTCCCCACGGAACTGCCTTTCCTTCCGTTGTATAATCAAGTGCTTCTTCCTGGAGCTTTCGCCCGCGTACATTTTAAACGAAGCGGGCCTGTCAGGTGGGCTGCAAGATATGGGCGATATTTTCGGAAGATCAGGGGTGTTCGCTCGTGAGCTTGCTGAATCATCCTTCTGCTGCCATGCAGCGGACCCTTGCTGGAATACCTCTTGGCGCAGCAGGGTGAACAAGTCCTGGTCGCAGCAGTACCTGTGCTCGAGGCTGATACAAGCAAGCAGATAGACGATACAGAGGATACAGACAGTGCAAAATTGAAAAATGTTGCTACAGCTGCACGGGTGCTGCAAGTGTCTAGAAATACACAGGTCAGCAACCCTTGCCCATGCTGCTTCAAGGCAGGAAATCCTTCGGGCCTATGTTTGCTGCTTGCTGCAGACTGGTGCCTGGGTGGTGACACTTGAAGGCTGGTGCCGAGTTTACTTGGAGGATGCACCCAGAGAGGGGCGGCAGAAATTCTTGCTTGTAACTGTGGAGCAAGCTGGACCTTCCAAAGACATCAGGTGCTCCATGAGGGAGCAACTGCAATACTGCTGACTTACAGTGTGGCAGCTCTGTGCTAAGCAGCAGCAACTTGCCGCATGTCACAAACTGCAGCAATCATACAATCACCATAGCTGTGTGCTATTGCCCATCCCTGTCAATGCTGTGGTAAATACGTACATCTTGTATCTGTGCATTGCAGTGCAATGTCAACTGTGTCTGAGGCACATTTTTGCCACATCATGCTGTATACAGGCTGAAGGACAATGAGTTAGACAAAGAAGGACAGGAGCTGGCTGATGCGCTGCATGCTGGAACTGGAAGGCTAGCTGGTTTCCTCAACCAGTCCGTAGGCACGCCTTCTGATACCCACTGGAAAAGCTGTGTGCTAACACAGCGGAGCATGTCATGCAGCAGTTTTTCTTTTTGTTCTTCCATGTCTAGATCACATGAGTGCTGTGCTGTACAGCTGTACAGCTGATGGATGTGCCTGTTGAAGGCTCGGGTGGCATTGCACACGTGAAGTTGCATTGATGGGCACTTTGCAAGCTTTGATTGTGCAGTCCTGCTAGAAATGCTGCTTACACCTTCCGTCCAGATCCTGATGCTCGCCATGGTACATTATGGGCTTGCACAGATGTCATCATGTGGTGCAAATCTGGTGCAGGATCACCAGCAACGGGGCGACTAGCAGAGCTGCTGCAGAAGTTGTCGCCACCAGCAGCTGCAGATGTGCTTGCCTCCATGCTCACTCGTGATACAGCCTTCAAGCAGTTGGTGTTAGAAGCTGTTGATCACAATGAAAGAATGAGACTGGTTGTTGGACTGTTACAACAGGTGAGCTGACATCCACGCTACATGCATCATGCAATCCAGCTGATCTACTCTTCACTGCCGTCGTAACTCAGCAAAACTTAGATCAACATGGGGCAAGCCGCAAGAAACATCTTTCCAGTTCCTGTGCAGACCTTGGAGAGCTTCAGGGGCAGGGCCAAGCAGTCTGGTGATGACTTGCCACAGCAGCTGACAATCCCACCAAGACTCCAGCTCCTGCCACACCCATCATTCAAAGGTGGGTATCATTTGGTAGACGCATGCAGGCATCATGAGAAGATCTCTCCTGCTCTGCTGTTTATGCTCTGAGAGTTGTTGCATAGCTGTGCGGCAGCACGGACTGCCCTGAGATGGCTACATGTGCTGTGAAGCATCTGTTGACCACGCAAAGTGACCCTGTACAGGGATCAACTTAGTCGCAATCACATAGTCACAGACAAGCACATGAGTGTCTCCTGCTTGCCTGCCTCTGCAGTGTACATGCTATGCTTCACAATAGTCAAGGCACTCGCCTGCAACACAGCTTATGAATGAAAACACTGCATGAGTCAGAGACGGTGTGATCTGGTGGTCAACTCCACACAGAGCAGCTTGTAAGACATATCATCCGCAGGTGCGCTTAAGAAGGGCGGCGGCGATCCTGAGGAGGAGGAAGAGGAGGAGCTGTCTGTCCTCATGCAGAGAATCAAAGCTGCAAAGCCACCAGCTGAGGTGCTCAAGGTGAAACCAAACTTCTGCTTGCTGCTTGAAACCCCTCTCTGCTGGAAAGACTGCTTGCTTGCTGATGTTTGCACAGTAACTCTGGCTTCTCAGTCACTGCTGTCTCTCTCGGGCTTTTGTCATTGAGCAGCATGCAATGATCAAGGACATCCCTGATAAAGCTGTACCTTTACCCCTGCATGACATTAGGCTTGGTCGTCATTGACATAAAGAGTCAGCGCAGTGCTATGTGTTCAAGCAATCCCTTTCCCAATGTTCCAGGTGGCAAGCAGGGAATACCGAAGATTGAAAAAGAGTAACGAGCATCATCCCGGATATGCCATGTCGCGAGCATATCTTGAGACTCTGGCAGATCTGCCCTGGAACACCTTCTCTGGTGAGACCCAGCCTCCCTCCACTCCAGAAGCACCACAGGACGCAAAACCAACCTCGGCAGGTAGGATCATTGCTAAGTGGGCAACGGTCTGATGAGCATGAGCAGTCATGAGGCAACCTGAGGCAAACAGTGCACAAACGCTTCTGGGGCACCTTTGACTGACACAGCAAGGACAATGATTGCGTGAATGCATCTTGCATTTGTGTATGGACAGACGTGATATCAGGAGGTACAGCCAGCATGTTCTTATTCGCGGAGATACCACAGACAAGAGTGCACAGGAGTTGCTTTTGCAGACTGCATGATAGCCGCAGAGATCATGGTTGCCAAATGATGTTGCATGCGCTATGCAGAGGAGCCATCAGACGCAGACTCCACACAGACCAACACAAGCAGGGGGGATCTTTCTGATGGCGAGCCCATGGCTCAGGCAGCTTCAGAGCCAACACTCTTCCCAAGACATGCTGCACAGCTGTCGTTGCATGAAGCTCGCAACCTGCTGGACAAAGACCACTATGGTCTGGACAAGGTGGCAAGCTGGTCCCTAATTGCTCTCCACCTTACTTGTGTTATGGTCATCAACTCATTGATGGGCAATGTCATCTGTTGCACTGTTGCACCAATGAGTGCCAGCTTAGTGCACACCTCCTCTCCAGCACAGAGCAGCTGTCTTGGTTACCATTTGCTAGAGGCAACATCATGTGAAAGACAAAGGGGTCACAGGTGTCGGAGTTACTTGTGCAGCACCCATTCTGGGCAAGATGAATGACCAAAGTCCAACTGGTCAGCTTCATGTGCTGCATCTGCTGGGTTACACAACCAGTATATTGCCAAAAGGCGTAGCTTTCTCTTGTCTTGCTGCAGGTGAAGGATCGCATTGTGCAATACCTGGCTGTGCGCCGCCTGAGAGGGGCAGATGCACGTGCTCCTATTCTGTGCTTTGTGGGTCCTCCAGGAACAGGCAAGACCAGCCTGGCCAGCTCCATCTCCAAGGTCCTGCTGCGCCCCTTCCAGCGTGTCTCTGTAGGTGGGGTCCGGGACGAAGCAGAGATCAGAGGTCACAGACGCACTTACATTGGAGCCATGCCCGGCAGGATCATCCAGGTCAGACCAACTGCTGCTTTAGGTTGACTGGATGCTCGCCTTGTGCTCATTTGGTCTGTGAGATTCAATGCATGGCTGCTGAGTGCTGAGTCCCATGGATCAACTGTGCTACAAAGCTGGTTGCCTCTTGTGTTGTCATGTCAAGTGCTTAGCTTTGAGACTGCACAACATTACAGTAGCCAGCTATGCTTCTGAAGTCCGTGTATGCTTAGCTTGCATGTAGCACAGGTGCTTCATGCGTGCAGCAAGCCCGCACAGAAAAGCATGGCGCTTGACTACTGCATCTTGAAATACTCTCGTTCCTGGTGCGCAATGCAAGATTCACCAACGGCCCAGGAAGTAGCAGCTGCTGTTGTGCAACCGCATTCCCATTGCAAAAAGTCAAGTGCCCCATGCTGCAGGCTGTACGGCGCAGCGGTGTGCGTGATCCAGTGCTGCTTCTAGATGAAGTAGACAAGATGGGGCATGACAGCCTGAGAGGGGACCCCGCCTCAGCCCTAATGGAGGTGCTGGACCCCAACCAGAACCAAGCCTTTGTTGACACCTACCTCAGCGTACCTTTTGATCTCAGCCAGGTGTGATCATCTGCCAGCTTGCCTGATGAGCATGATGGGTCTGCAACACATGGGCATTGCGTCTGACTGAATATGTGCTATGAAGCTCTGTTTGTGTCTTGCCATTGGCTTGTCATCACAGCACAATGTTTCCTTCAAGCCTGTTGCTGATACCCCCCGGCTGTTCAGGTGGTGTTTGTGGCAACTGCAAACCAGCTGCAGAACATGTCAGCCCCGCTTCTAGACAGGCTTGAGATCATTCAGCTGTCCGGTTACACACTGGATGAGAAGCGTCACATAGCACAGGTATTCCAAGCTACTCCTTGCGTGCATAAGCTCAGCATACCTACTGCAAAGATCCCTATAGCTTACAAGCTGTCAAGCAGCAAAGCAATCAGAATTGACATGCCCCATTCTGTCCAGTCTGATGACAAACATCAACAGAAAAACGAGCTTTCAATGTATGTTTCTTAGCTTTCTTATCTTTTAGCTTTCAAAGTATGTGTTTATCTCTTTATGTGGAGCCTGAAATTTGTTGCTGGCCTGCAGAGACACTTGATTCCAGGTCTGCTTGGTGAGCATGGCCTGAGCTCAGACCAGCTCCACTTCCCAGCAGAGGCCATCACGCTCGTTGCAGATGGCTACACTCGTGAGGTCGGCTTTGCAACTGCCTGCCTGCAACTCTTCAACATGATGACTGCATGGCATTTGACCCTAGCTTAAGCCAATGTGATCTGCACTTGCTCCAGCTTGCAAAGCAGGCCTGAGGGTTTCTAGGCTGTCACTGATGTCCTGTGATTCATCAATTAATCCGGCTGCCCAGCACAAGGACTGTGATGTGTTGCCCTATGCAAATGGACAATCGTTGTTAGGTGTTCGACAAGGCACTGCATAGGGCACAGTAGCCTTGTCCAGGTGTAAGGCAGGGCTACTGTGAATAGAATGCAGCGAGCAACGGTCATGCATGCAGGCTGGCGTGAGGAGTCTGTCTCGCAACCTGGCAGCCATCTGCCGCCACGTTACTGTGAAGATTGTGTCTGAGCAAGACAGACGTCATGAGCAGCCTGCCACCAGCTCGCATCCCGATGACACCAGTCCTGACCTGCCTGATCAGGCACCCTCTGTGCCTGATGACCATCAGCATCAGCATGCAGCGCAACATGGAGGGAAGCAGCTAAGCAGGAGCAGTCACCAGCAGGCTTTGCACACTTCTGGTGAGCCTGTCAGGAGTGCAATGGAGCAGGAGCTAGCGTCCCCCACGACAGCTACATCCAGTGGGTTCTTTTGGGGTAGTCTGTGGGGTGGTCTCAAGGGTGCTTTCACCCCACCAAGACAGCACCCATCAGGCAGACAGCATCACTTACATCACTCCAAGGCAGTGCAGCGGCAGTCGGACTCCCAGACTGGACAGCAGCCACAGCATGATGGCAGGCGTCCTGCCGCCCCTGAAATGATGCATGCTGCTGCTGAGTATGCAAGCTCTGGTGCTCTATCACAGCAGGTGCACAGCTCAAAGCGTGCGCCTTACCTGAGACAGAGCTCCAGCAGAAAAGCTGGCTCCTCTGATGGCAAGGAGCTATTGAGCAATCCTTATGGAGGTGTCAATGCTGACATGAGCAGGTCAGGGCATACAGAGGTGCCCTGCCTGACAGTGACAGCAGAGCTGATTGAGGAGGTGCTGGGGCCAAGGAAATACAATGAGACAGATTCTGCAGACAGCCTTGTCTCTCCAGGTGACTTTCGCTTGGTACCAGTGTAGATTAGGTTACAGTGTAGATTTGCATGTGTGGCTGTGCTCAAGTGCTCGCTGGCACTGACAACCATGACGTGGCAGTATGGATGTCAGTTTGCAGTAGTTGGTGCTGGCGCTTGTGCTTGGCATGTGTGTTGCATGCTCACCAGATGCTCACAGTTGGCATAACATGCTGGCACGCAGAGTTGCTGCAAAAGGACTACAGCAGTTTCAGAATAGTGTGTGTGACAAGCCCTGTCATGAGCATCTTGTTGCTTTGGTGTGCATCTCACATCTGCATGGGCATGGGTGCAGGTAGTGCTGCTGGACTGGTCTGGACAGCTGTTGGAGGGCAAGTCCAATATGTGGAGTGCTGCTGCACCAGCACTGGTCAGCCTCAACGGCCCGGCAAGCTGGTCTTGACAGGCCAAGTAGGTGAGGTGCTACAGGAATCGGCACATCTCGCTCTTTCCTGGATTCGCTCCCATACACACCAGCTAGCAGCTGCAGCAGCAGCTACCAGCCAGTCCAGGCCATCTTCCACGACTGTGCCTGATCATGCACAATTGAGGGCAGCTGGTGATGATGCGACAACTGAGGCATGTACATCTCAAGATGTTGCTCAAGAGTCAGGCTTACAGCACCCAGCCAACTTGCTTTCAGGCAGTTGTGATGTGGCAGCAGGGCCTGCTCAGCCAGCATTGCTGTCAGGCAGGCACCAGGCATGTCAGCATACCCAAGCACAGGCGTCTGAACAAAATCAGGCTAACTGCTTGTCATCTGACAACACTTATGATGGCCAAAGTCAAGGCCACAGGAGCCAGCATACGTCTCAGTCTGCACCCATGAGCCTCTCTGCTCTGTCCCATGACGCTGAGGAAGCCAAGGCAGATACAAGCAGCTTGCATGCCGTCTCTGCTCATGGCAAGGCAAGTTTGGGAGGTGTGAGTACAGCAGCTGCACAGTGGGATGTGCATGTCCACCTGCCAGCTGGGGCTGTCTCCAAAGATGGCCCGTCTGCAGGCATAACCCTTGCAACTGCCATGGTTTCCCTGTTTTTGGGCAGGTATATCACTCAAACAGGCACCGCCTGGCTTCCAGATACTTGAGCTAGTCCCATTGTTGACTTATGCACATGAGTGCTTGGGCAGATCATCTTGTCAAGAGACATGCATTGTAGAAACGAGTTTGATCACATACAGATCCTTGTGACATGATCCTTTTGCACTTGCACTGCATGGTTCGCTATATAGGTATGCTGCACTTTGGAGACATGATGTGCACTACAGTGTGAGCGTGTGAAGCTGTTGGCTGGTGCAGGTGTGTACGGGGTGACACAGCAATGACAGGGGAGCTGACGCTGCGGGGCCTGGTGCTGCCCATTGGTGGCCTCAAAGAGAAACTGCTGGCTGCACATCACGCAGGTGTGCCATACAGCAGCACTGCAGCAGTGTTTTGCCATATCTGGTGATACGCAATGATGTCAAGATGTTTTGTGGTGATTCTGCTTCATCTAAACGGAAGATGATTGCGTTAGGGCCATCAAGCAGTAGATAGCACGTCATCAGCTACATGTCTGTCTGTCGCACAGTCTTTGCTAGCACTTCTGGCTTCCCCCCCTTGTGATTGTGTTGATGCAGGTAAGAAATTGGCTGTATTATTGGCACGGTGCATTTGTGTGATGTTTGCTGATCCTTGCAACCGTGAATGGATGCTTGTGCAGGGATCAAGCGTGTGTTGGTTCCCAAGCGCAACTGGCGGGACATCAAAGCAGATGTGCCGGACAACATCAGGAGCAGCCTGGAGATCATTCCTGTTCATGTATTAGAGGATGTGTTATATAATGCTTTTGACCCCCCACTTGTCCTAAAGTCCATAGCTAAGCTTTGAGCTTATGAAGTTCAATAGGATCCCCTGATGGGCGTTGTACTCTATGTACCCTGCGAAATGACTGCTTGAAGCATGTGCTAACAGACTGCTTTATATACAAGCTAACGAATTATCAACAGTTGAAGCACTGCATGATTTGAATGTCAAATTGAATGTGAAAGCAACACCCCGAGTATGTAGCCACAAAATTGTATCGAATGATAAGCTGAAGCACTGCATGCTGGCAAGTCAAGCTGCATAATGATGCTGACTAGCCCATGATGGTGTCGAGCAATCCATTTTAGCGCCGCAAGAGTTTGTGTGCCGGAAGCAATTGAATGCTGATATGTCCCTTGTCAGTCAGGGTCAATTCATTTCTTGTTGGCATTGTTTGCTGGGCAAATTGTATGTCTGCCCTTTTTTCTTCTGTTCTGAATCACTTTTCGGCCACCCACAGTAAGACGCCTAGCTCTGAAGCCAGATGTTCTGGTTCTGCGCCTGAACACAACACAGCATATGTTTTGAGGCATGCAGAATGTACACAGGACTGCAAGCATCACTGGACTTACTTTCTGCTGCCCTGCAGTGTGCAAGCCATAGAGCCATGATTCTTAGCTTGTACTAGAAAGCTGAACCTAGCTCGCACTGGGCCTCTCTGAGCAGTGTTTATGGTGCAGCCTGCAACAGACGGTTTGACAGCATACTTAGAAACAAGTGTTGACAGGATCGACGTACAGTTAGCAAACTGGCTTGGTGTTCTTACCAGCAAAGCTAGATGTAACACTCCTTAGACTGGTGCAGCTTGGTGTTAGCTGAGATTGCAACGACGCAGGCCGGGTAACCCGACATTGAGAGCTGCAAATTGCAGCTCTGGGCGCGATGCACGGCCGACGGAATGTACACCGGGACAGGGCCATGGAAGCCATTATGTTCTCTGTGCCTTGCTAGTTGCAAATTCTGAACGTTGCAAACTTTTGCTACTAGGGTTATCTATGACTGCTAACCCTAATTTCCAGCTGGACTTCCCGACTGTTTGGCACTGCAGCTATCGTTTGCTTCGAGCAATACCGCACAACAAGGATTGCTGAGCCGCCTGTTAGCAAGTGGGAGCTTGTGTTGCGGTTGACACCGAATATATCGACTGCCCGACACAGTGTTTTGACTGTGGTTTAGTGATCTAGGCTGATCACATGCCGCTGGCTCAAGTCTACACAGTCCCAACGTCAAGGCTGCTGCCAAGCCTTCGCGCGTGGCACTGTGGCAGCACCGCACAACTAAGCCGAAGTCAGCAGCCATGTGGCTGTAGCCGTAGTAAACGGCAGTTTGTTGTGCAAGCTCGAGAGGACGGGGTGAGCAATACAACGCCCGTGCAAGCAAAACAACACCCTTGTTCCTGCTACTTCTGATGGTACTCTGTCTGCAGGAGTTTGGCGCTAGGGATCCGACCGCCGGGGAGGTTGGCTCTGGTTTTGGAAAGAAACCTCTTGGCAACGCTGATACAGCTCACGTCATTATGTAGGCACAGCAGAAGCTACTTTGATTGCCCTCAAAGTCTTGCAGAAACAGTAGCGCCAAAGCTGCTGGACTTGCAGGGTCCCTGAAGGCATGAAGAAGCACGTTGGGCTTGCTAGCAAGAAGTGTGTCCCTTGTGAAGCTGGCAAGGTAGAAGCGCTGTCAGACGCTGAAGTCAATTCTTACCGTAACCAGACGCCTGGCTGGCAGATCACCACAAATGCCGATGGTCACCGTTGCTTGAGGCAGCAATGGAAAGTAAAGAACTTCAAGGCAGGTCTGGAATGCTTTGAGAGGATTGGGCAGATAGCGGAGGCAGAGGGACATCATCCAGATCTGCACCTTGAGGGGTACAATACAGTTGCGGCTGACTTGCACACACACTCTGTAGGTGAGTGCCACCGTCTCTACGTTTGACCTAGGTACAAAGCCCCTCTGCCCACAATCAATGTACAGCTTACAGCTCAGCAGTTCATACCAAAGCCTTGCAGGTTTGCACACATACACGTCATGTCAGTGCTGCGAGCATCAGAGTATGCCAGTTGACACTTCTGTGTTGCTGTTGCAGGCGGGCTCACAGTGAATGACTTTGTTATGGCATCCAAAATCAATACATTGGACTTTTCAGACCTGCAAACCAAAAAGAAGGCCCGTACATTTTTTATCTGAAAACACATGAAACGTTTTCCTCTTGACGTTTGCCGGTAAAGCATTGACAATTCATACAGTCGTTTTTGGACAATGCAGTCATTGGTAGTCACTCTATACACTCTGTGCTTGTTCCCCTGCAACATCAATTTGTGCCAGGATCAACCGACCTGCAACATATCCAGTGTCGTCACTCCGCTTGTGGTATTCAGAGCCACCCCTTCTTGGCTTCCCTGAGCATGCATGAGATGCATTGTGAGCAGCACGCTTGTTGCCAATCTAGTGTGTCAGCTGCAATTGTGCTCAGGACTGTTGAACAGCTGTACTAAATTATTCAGTAGCCTACTACGGTAGTAGGCCAGCATGCCTCCCTTGTTTACAACAGAGGCATGTTAATATTTGTGAATCAGCCTGGGCATCATGTTAAAATCATCAGGATGACGTGCACAATAACAGCACCTCCAATTCTCGTTGGAAGCTGATGCATTGATGCTGTAACAATGTACAACTTAACAATCAGGCAACAACCAGAAGCTGCTGTGCATGCAGACCGCAGTACCAACAGCAGTAGAACCTGTAGCGACTGCAGGTGATGGTTCATCTCATGTTGTTTAACATCTGTACCCTGACGTTATGATGGTCAGGGTATCACCTGCTGAAAAAAAATCCGATGTTAATCAAGCAGCAAAACCACTGTCTCAGGGTTCTATGACACTTTGTGAGCGTAAATCAAATACAGCATGCTGACTTTGATGAATCGACTCAGATCAAAAATCAGCCACACTGCAGCATTGAACAACATGAAACATGTCTTGGGGGCAACACACACCACTAGTGTAGCACCACGCAGATAGACATTACAAACGATGAGGATTGTGCGCGTGTGGCCTGCGCACGGCCTGATCATGTCTACTGGGCTGCATTCATCTGACCCATGTGAAGGGCTCCAATTGCCTCTGCTACTGTATGGTCGGCCATGTGCTGAATGACTTTGGACTGCAGCGCCTCTGCAAGCTCAGGATGCTGAGACATAGCAGCAGCAACTGCTTCCTTGGGAGCTTGAAAGGCCACCACATCGGTCCTGGCTTTGATGACTGTGCCCCCGCTGGACAACTCTGACTGCTCACTGTCAGAGGTTTGCCTGCTTGTCCGATCCTTTAGCGCCAACTTATGCAGCCCTGCCAAAAGAAAGCCAGTCAGGCAGGGATGTCATTGCAGTGCTGGTCGCTTTGCTCAAGCTCAAGTCACTTTGCTCAAGCCTTGCCTCTGGGTCTTTGGCCAAGAAGGCAGCTTGCATCCTATTCCAGTGCACAAAAATGGCTACAGCATGTCTGCTGCTGCTGCTGGATGATTGCAGATGACCCATGCAGCCATAGCCCTGTGTTGTCTTCTCATGCAGAAGCCAGCAACCCATAACTAGCTGTCAAGCAATACTGGACGACTGTACTGCAGACTTTCATTGCCCTCGCAGGGATCCTGCAATAGTGAGAAGGCAAGAACAAGCAGCACGCACCCTGACTTCCATGCCTCTGACGCTGCTGTCACAGCATCATGAGTGTGTAGTTGTAAAGGTTGATATTGCTACTTTAGCACTCACCTACAAACTCGCCTGGGCCACGTGTGGCCAGCCAAACATGGCCGTCTCCTCCAAGATTGGGGCGCCGGAAGTTGCCTACCAGCTCTGTCACTGACTTGTCAGACATCGTGCCTGCATCACAAGACATTTTTGCAGTCAGAAATGATGTACTTGCAATTAGACATTTTGTGCTGCAGCTTCCATGTCCAGGCATCAGTTGGAAAACACACAAGCAAGCAAGTAAGATGCAAAACGTGTACTTTACACACCTGCAAACCAGGTGCATGCAGCAAGCAAGGCAGTGAGATTGCATCCTAGGAATAGCTACGTCTATGCTCCACACTCAATGCTAAATGTCACAGGACATGCCATGCTGAATGTGGCAAACATCTTCCTCATTACCATGCAGACTGGCATGCATACAGACAGCATGCACAGCTGGCAGTTTGCATCGTCAGCATCACTGACATGGCATAGCATCTGACTCCAGGTCATCATCCTCGTCAGCATCTGCTAGCTCAGATGATGCAGAGGGGTGACTACTCCTCAGCACGTCCACCTGGCCCTGAGCAATGAGGTAGATGCACTCCCCATCCATGTCATCACACCCCAAAATCTCCCCTGCACTGAAGTTCACCTCCTGCAGCGACACTCAATGTTTCACAAAGAAAAGAGAAGAAAAGAAAAGAATAGACTATGCCTTTCGGCATCAATTTGATGAGAAGCCAAGTATTTGAACGGGCTGCCCAGGTTTCACAAAAGACAGTACTGAACAACAGGTTGAGCGTTAGTTAGGCTGCTGTGCTGTGAAGGGCAGGACATGAAGGGGAAGCTTGGCAGCAGCCATAAAAGGCAGCAATGGTGACATGCACCATGCAGCAAGGCTTCCTGACAAAGGATGGCATCTCAAGGCTTGCAGTAGCGTTGCCACTTCTGATTACTTGACAAGAACCATCATTCATGTCACGGTGCAGCATGGCAAGGCAGAAAGTAGCAAGGTTGTATCGAAAGTTGCAAAGACATGCGTTTTGGTTGAGTGCCCTGACAATGCGGGGTCACCTTGAAGATGGACTGCAGGGTTGGCACTGAGGGCCGGTTCTGAGAGCTGATTGCAGAGCTGACATCTTGCGACGTCACATGCACTGTCTGCAACACAAAGATACTTGTTTGTTTGAGGAGTCACATGAACATTTTTAGTGCCCTGACACCTTCGGAGCCGACATGATGCAACATACAGACATGGGCACAGACAAGCAAACAGCTGGTGAAAAATATAGACACAGCAGGATGCCACAAGCTGTCAGCCAGACATGCAGTCAAAGCCACACCCAAGCAGATTGCTGCAGCCAGTTTCTATGGAGTCAACCAAAGAGCATAGAGACCTGAGACTATCTCGTGTGCCCTCAAAGTGTCTGTTTTGCGTAGAAAGTCCACAACCATAAGTCCTAGGGACCACATGAGCCAGAAGAGTTGTATGTTGCTGCCATTGCCCAGGACTACACATGAAGCATGCAAGGATACCTGAAGGCCAGATGCTGCAACAGTGGGGAGGGGGGCAGTGCCCCGGCAGGTGACCCAGGGGTGCTGCATCACCTCATGAAGGCTCATTCGCTCCTCTGGCTCCTTCATCAATATCTGCGCCACAATGTTGACACCCTTTTGTGTGATGAAGCCTACTCATTTGTGAATCTTTTCTTCATGAGAGTCAGGAGTGAACTGATTCACGTTGAAGCCTGCATCCTGCAACTTTTGCCCATGGCTGCAGAAGCACTCTTTTACATTGTGACTGCAAGTTTGTCATGGTGTTGTCATGCTGACAGACGTGCCCATTAATTAGTGGTTTTGAGATATGGAAACAGAAGCATTCACCATTCATCTACAAAACTCAAAGTGTTCGCCAACACCTACTGACAGGATGGCTGATCTTGCACACATGCCTGGACAAATTGCTGAGTGCTGCATACAATGCTTGACAGTGCTGCACACAATGCTTGACAGTGCTGACCTTGGTGATGAGATCCTTGAGGTTGGGATCACATTCTGGGTGCGCAGGGAAGGTGAGAGGCCTCTCCTTGATGGCAGTGAACATGTCAGGTATGGAATCGCCTTGGAAGGGTAGACAGCCCCACACCCACACAAACAGACACACCCCCGCCGCCCACACATCCACCTGTCAAGCCATGCACTGCACTCCTCAGCATGAGTGCTGCATGGAAAAGCTTCTTCAACCATCAGTGACATGCCCTAAATACTGTGTCCTCTAGGTGCGGCTCACTAGTAGACGGCTGAACCCACGCATGCTGATGCGTGGTTTGGTGAGTGAGTGAGTGAGTGAGTGAGTGAGTGAGTGAGTGAGTGAGTGAGTGAGTGAGTGAGTGAGCGAATGAGCGAGCAAACGAGTAAGTGCAAGAGCGAGTGAGTGAGTGCAAGAGCGAGTGAGTGAGTGCAAGAGCGAGTGAGTGAGTGCAAGAGCGAGTGAGTGAGTGAGGGAATGAGGGAGTGAGCAAGGTGCATACATTGCATAGTGACTGTGCGAGTACCTTGCGGGTGAGCCTGCCAGTGGCAGTGAGAGTCTCAGGGGGCCGAAAGGCTGGGGTGCCATTGATAGGGCCCTCCCAGGTGCCCTCTGACTCCTGGTAGATCATAGCACTGCCAAAGTCTGCAATCTTGACCAGGCGCTCACTAGACAGCAGCAGATTGGCTGGCTTCAGGTCTCCATGCAGTGCCTTGTTGTAGTGCAGGTAGTCCAGCCCCTACACCACAACCACCACATCAAGTTGGTTTGATGGTGATAGGCGTGATGTGTGAACCTTATGCATCTTGCAAGCGCACTCTGATGAAGCAGTGCGTTTTGCAATGTACGAGATTGAATGACATGATCTGCATGTCAGTATTGCACAAAATGAGGGCAGTGCACAACACGTGAGCAGTGATGACAGAGGAACAATTCGAGTCTGAAAAAGTTGATAGTACACAGACAGGTAGCTCTTTTCAATCGCAAAATGTCCATTCTACAGTGGAATAATCTGACTCTCAGAAGCGCCTGGAGACAGTACGTTGGGAAACATCATAGAGCATGCAGAGCACAGGAGGCAGCAGAGTAGATGGGCACCTTGCACAACTCCCTGAAGTGGCGATGCACAAGACTCTCTGGCAGAGTCTCCCAAGTTTTGGTAGCAGCGTCATAGGGCTGTTCCAGGCTGCCCCCGTCCACATGTTCCATCACCAGCAGCAAGCTGTCTGTGCTGGGATCATCAATCACCTGCAGCCAAGTGTCATCACAAGCTCAGCCAAATAGTCACACTTCTGACCTTATCATATGAGCCCCACTCTCGGCAACAGTCTGTATGTGAACATCATACAGGTGACATGCAGGGCTCGCAGTAAATCAAGCAGTGGGTGCCTCAAATTGTGAGTCTGTTCATACATCTACATGCAGGGCCGTGCCAGAGTTCACTCTCAAGACTGTACATGACTGCTCATGTGCATAGGCATATGAGCAATGGCTGGGATGCGGAGGTTGTACCTCATATAGCCGCACAATGTTGGGGTGATTCAGCTTCTTCATGACGGCAATCTCCTGCACCACATCAGCAGCGCGAGGAGTGGTACGTATGCTGGCACTGCGAGTCAGGCTGAAGCTGTCTGCTAGGCCAGTGTTGGGGGTGGAGTTGGCCCTGGCAAACCCCCTCAAGTGAGCCATATGCTCTAAGGACGGCCTTCCGATTGGCCTATCAGCCAAGCTGGTCCTCGGAGAAGCATATGATGGCTCTGCGTCTGAGTCATGGGGGGAACCGTACCCCCTGAGCTGTGCAACGCGCTCCACAGATGGTCTAAGCTTAGGCCGCTCTGCTATACTGGGCCGGGGTGTAGGGGCAGAGAATGGACTCGGCTCTCCAACACTACCCCTTGGACTTGAAGAGAACCCAGATGATACATTTGTGTCCCCAACTCCAGCCTGTTGACTTGCAGATGGATCAAAGGCGATGCCTAGGGAGCTGACTTCGGGGTCCAGGTGGGCGCCGCCTAGGGTGGACCTGAGCCTGGGGGAAACCAGGCCTGATGGGGTCATGTCTGTGTCTTCAGTCAAACCCTTCATACTGGCCTGTGCTGCTGCTGCAAAAGGCGACACTAGCTTGGCCTTTGACCGTACTGCTTGTCTTGAAAGCGATGCATTAGATGTGCTAGGTGATGTTGCAGCTTCTGTCCCAGATGTGGCAGCAGCAGCTGCAGCAGCAGGTGGTTCTGCAGATAGCTGCATGGACTTCCTGCTTGAACCCCCAAATCTGCTGTTGGGAGGGGCTGAGGTGAATAATTCACCACCGGGGATGTTGGGCAAGCCTGCAAAAGGGCTGCTTGGTGCACTGCTTGACGCACTCTCTGGACAGCTGTCAGTACTAGGAGGGGGAGGAGGGGCTCGCTGGGGTTCAGGCTCAGGCAGGGGCTCTGGATCACTGGCTGTGGCAGCAAACTGGAGGTTACTGTATGAGTGACGACTGAGAGAAGAGCGTATACGCCGAATGGAGGTGCGCAGCTTTGCTTTGCTGACAGTCTTGATTGCATATGGCTGCAAGTCTGCCACATTGACAACCAGCTGCACCTTGCCGTACTGACCACTGCCCAGGGTGTTGATCACAAGATACTGCCTGCATCACCACTTGGCAGTCAAAAGGCATGTGAAGAGCCTTTCATGAATTATGGGGGAAGACAGATCTTGGATCATCGATGGTGCGTCAATGCATAGCTGATGTCAGATCCAGTGTTTGATCTGGAATGCAGCACGCTGAACATTTTGATGCAGCAAACGCATTGCTTTGATGTAGATTGAATACCATGCAGCACTCAGGCAAAAGGTGCTGTGGAGAGACCCCTGCATTTCATTTGTGATGCAGGTACAGTTAGCTATGCAGCTTACTTGTTCACGATGGCTCTTCCAGAAGCACGCTTTACAACAAGCCGTTCAGTGTGTATCAACTCCCGTACTTGGTCATCTTCCTCTGACACACTCTGCATTGTGTGTTAAGTTGAGAGACGCGAGAAGCATGAACGATGCATTGCTTGATTCTGTGCAAGCTTCATGAGTGAGCTACTAGAATTGGCATCGCTGCTATGTAAACGCAGAGTTAGCAGCAAGCTTTGCACCTGAGTGTTTGCTGTCCCAAACAGACCAAGGTCTCCTGACCTCCACATCAGGTCCATGGAGTCATGCCTGCATCACAAGTCATGGGTATGTCAGGCATTGGGTTGAAAATGCTGCAAGTTGATAAGACCGGCTATTGCTGAAGGAGGCTCAACAGCTGTGCAGTTCTGTGGTGATATATAGACAGTGCTGACCTTACCGTTTCAGAGACAAGGCTCTGTCAAGCATGAGCTCAAATTGAGACCCCTCCCTGTTTCCCACCTCGTCAAGCAAAGTCTTTGTACTGCATCAAAAGGCAAATGCTAGAAACAGGATGGATAAACGGCGACCCATGCAGTCAACCGTTGACAGGCACGCATTTTTACCTTGGCGCCTTGAAAGGTTTGGGTTTGTACAGAGCACTCAGGGGACCCTTTGCCATACGCTGTTTCACTGCGGACGACGACGATCTTGTAATCTGAGAAGCATCAGCAGCGACCTCCGTTACGGAGCCAGGCCTGGATCCCACAGAGGTCCTCCTGGACTTCGGTTCCAGTCGCTTCCTAACCGCATCCTTGAGAAACTTCCAACTTCGGGTGAAAGACTTGTCTGAGCCTTCAATTGACTGCTCGTCCTCCATTCCCCTAGTGGTCACCTTGCGTTCGGGAAGCTCAGGGGCGCAAGACCTAAGTGCATTGTCAGGTATGCCACCTGCATCGCTGCCTTGCAGCACACTTGTGGGAGCTGCTACTGTCTTGCAGCCTTGCGGTCTTGTATTCTAGCGGTCTGCCATGATGTACTGGTAGCATCTGTCAAGCGCCCTTCCCCCCGGGGCAGCTTCAGGCTTGGCTTCAGATCCCTTCTGTCAGTTTCTTGCCTTGCTGATTAGGTGTCATAAGGTACCAATACCAATTTTGGCGTGAAACCCAATATATATTGGTGTGACACACAAAACCTCATAACAGCAGGAAAACATCTGTTAAAAATACAGTCACATGCACTTGTATGTCGTCTGCTAACACATCTGCTGGGTTCCATGCTGGGTTCCATACAGTCACATGCACTTCATAACATCAAGCTCAAGCTTTTGCAATCACATCATGTCATAGCAATGTCCACAGCATTGAGTACTCGGCAGCCTTGAACGTCAGCGCATTTGCATGTGCTGTCGACAAGTATGTACCTACAGGTACAGACGCTGTTCATGCTGGGTGTGGAGCTCATTGCTAGGGCTCATTGCTTGGCCCATGCAAGCATCAACAAGATCTTCTCTCTAGACCTGACAAGTAAATTACAGAAATATGCATTGCTTATTACTCAGCATGATGTTAAGCATTTGCTGAGACATCATCTCAGGCCCTGATGTCTTGAAAATCTATTTGATAAGCCTGCAGACTCATTGCACTGCGCAACAACAAAAGCACCCAAAATGAGGCATCAAGGGCAAACTACTCATCATGAGTATGGCGACCCCTGGTGCCATGGCTGATTGTGTTGACACCAAGAGCACCAGCAAAGCCATCCATGGTTTGCTGCCCCCATGCAGCCATGCCATTGTCATTTGCATGCTGCACATGCATGTTATCTGAGAGCGATGACATCCCCTGCAGCTTGTCATAGGATGAGAAGGAGCCTGCGTTGCCTGCTGCATTGCCAGTGTCCATGCTGAGAAGGGAGCCAGGCTTTGATCTGTTCAGGCTCTCAGCGTTGCCTGCAGCCTGATGAGGTGCAGACATGTATGCTCTGTCATGCTGTGCAGAGATGAGCTCCCTGTCCATAGACACCAGGTCAGAGCTTGTTGCAGGCAACACCTGCAAGCCAGTACAAACTCCTGAACATGGGCAGCTCAGTATAGTACTTGGCTTCTCATCAAATTGACGCTGAAAGGCGTGGTCTTTTCTTTTCTTTTCTCTTCTCCTGAACATGGTCACAGGGCTGTCACTGACATACAGCTACAAGATGAGTAGGGTTACCTGGTCAGCTGAGCAGGATTGCACTTGTCCAATATGCAGACATAATGGCTGCTAAGTGGGTGACATTCTGGAAGAGGCAGTAGACATGGTTGTCTCATGAGCAGAGTTGATGCTACAAAATACCACCATACCATGACAGTGGCTGAGATACAGCAAGCAGCAAGCAATTTGCAGCAAAGGTTGAGCCGTGTAACATGAAGAGCAGGGCAGGGATGGGGTACCTGAGTAGAGCTACCCCTCTGGATGGGTGAGCCAACCTTGATGTAGTCGGCCACCCGGCTCCTCTGGGGGCTCATGCCACGGGGCACTGAGCGGGCCCTGAACATCCTGTCAGGCTCTGCCTCAGGCTTCAGGCTGGCTCGAGGATTCATGTAGCGAGAGGCTGTTGCGCCAAAGGGAGAGCTGGAGCGCTTGCTGCCATCCTTGCGTGCTGCAGCCCTCTGCTCAGTCCTGAAGCCTGCACTGCCAAAACTTCAGCCTGCTACTGACAAGACAATTTGGGGCTGAATTAGCCCTTGCCTGGCAGGAGCCCTAGGCAGAAATATATCTTTTTTAGGACAGCTGGGTTGCTTAAGAATTGCTCGTTACCGCTGGCTCATGCATGGTTTGGGACAGTGCTGAAGGCAACATAGAAGTAGCACAGGATATGTTGGTATACCTGGCATAAAAACCTGCAGCTGCAACAATGGCACAAAGAATTGCAATGTCATGCATGCCTATATCAGGTGCAGTATCACAAGGCACGGCTTTGTCTGAAGCAATATGATTGCAGTGTGGAGCAAAGCAGTACCTGGTACCAGCCAGGCCGGGCGAGAGAAGGTTGAGGTGCCAGGAGGGCTGGTGGACAGCTCCACAGGGGGGGTGCCCTCCTCCAATGTGCCTGACACCCCAAAGTTGCCCCTCTGGGAGGGGGCAGACCTGACTCTGCTGGGGCTAGACTGCTGGCGCCCCAGGCCCTGCCTGCTGCTGCTGCGCCTCAGGGCACTGCTGCTGTTAGCCTGTATCATCAATAATCATATCAAATAATCATTGGTCACAATGCTTTAAGCTTGTCTGCACTGTTTGAGTCATGCCCATTCAGGGGTGCACTAGACCGTGCTGTGATAGAGCCAGTCACGACGTATGCCAAGCCTGACATGCAGGTGCCAGGTGTGTCACATGCTTCAGATTGAGCCAAGGGGACATGCAGGCAAACAGGTCGTCTGTGCAGTTATTGAATGTATGTAGGACTAAGAACGGTGCAGCAGACGCCATGCCACATGATGAGACACTGCCTTTTGTGTCTGAGGATGACCATTCATGTTTCACAGCAGACTGAGCATACTGTTGCCAGGGACAGAGGTAAAATCAATCAATCATTCATTTTACATTTCTTGTCTTTATGACTCATAAGACAATAATTGTAAAACCAGTGTTGGTGGTGAGATGCATGTGCAGACCTGTGAGCGCTGCAGCAGGTTGATGTCAACACACACTAACTGTAAAACCCGTGTTATGACATGCATGTGCAGACCTGTGAGCGCTGCAGCAGGTTGATGAGCTGGTCCAGGTTGGGAGCCTGCATGATGCCACTGCCTGCCTCCCCCTCCAAGTGGCCCTCCTGCTTCAGGTAACCCACCAACTCCTGCATCACAACTGCATCAGGCATCCTGTACACTCACTGTCTGCACCTGCTGGTGACTCATCAGTGCTGCAGGCACTGGTTCAGAACTTGTCGCACAATCTGGCAGCCAGGCATGTGGGACATACGACTTAGGTCACAATGACATAACCCCCAAACAGGTCTAGGGCTGATCAAGATATACTCGGACCCCAGGGCAGCGCAAAGTTTCAGAGCAGATGTACATGCCAGAGAGTAGAGCGGACCTGCCGACTGGTCGCGGCCACCCAGCAGTTCTATCTCTTCCTTCAGCCTTTCACATGTCGGCTACCTACCAGGACCCGATTGAACTAGCAGGCTGTGTACACAGCAACAATTTCAGGACCACTGTTGAAACTGTGTTGTCCTGAGAGACTGAGCAGGATCTGGTTGTGTACGTTTGAGCCAAGCACTCAATTTGACAAGGCATTGTAGGTCAGATCAACATTGCATGTGTGATGTACCTGGAGACCTAGCAGGATCTGGTTCTGGACCTGCAGGCCTTCATCAAGGAGGGCCTCCAGGTGGCGCCGCCTCTCACCCTCCTTGGACAGACGGCCTGCCTGCTGACTCAGCTCAGCCTGGCTCTCCACCAGCTCATCCCCCACCTGCTTGTTGCTGGCATGAAAGTGCGCTGCTTGGTCACGCTGCAACCTGAACCAACAAGTGGGACTGAGTGAGTGAGTTCCTAGTGGTATGAGGGGATGTTGCCTGACACAAACCTGCCAAGCTGCTTGAGTTCCTAGTGGTATGAGGGGATGTTGCCTGACACAAACCTGCCAAGCTGCTTGAGTTCCTAGTGGTATGAGGGGATGTTGCCTGACACAAACCTACAAAGCTGCTTGAGCTGAAGCTTGTACTGAGACGCAGAACCTGACATTGCTTTGGAAGCTATGTAGCAATTGGTGCCATTCATGCATGACTGTTACAGAGCTTGTTGGTATCCTTCCCCCGGCATGTGCTGCAAAAGAGACAGTGTGCAGAAGACCAAGACACTGCAGCGTGTACTCGCAACAAAGCTCATCAGCAACAGAGTACAAGCAGGGCACCTTCGGGTGGCAGCCAGCTCAGCTTCGGTGCGAGTGAGCTGGTGGCGCAGCTTGTCCTCCTTCTGTGTGGCTTGCTGCAGGCTCTTGCGAGTGGTGCCTTGCCTCAGGCTGGCCTCCATGTGGCGCTTGGCTCCAGCCTGCAGCTTCTCTACTGCGCTGTCCTGCCTGCGCAGAGCTACCTCCAACCCCTCCACACGCTGCTGTAGTGCCTGGCTGTTGCCCTGCAGTAGAAACCAATTACCCTTCACTGCAGACATCCACGGACAAATAAGCAGCATATTGTAGGCTTTGGGGGTGTAGTCCTTGGACTGCAAAGCAGAATGTTGCTTTCACAATGTTGTCCCTGCATGAAGAGAGCGACTGCATCTGCATGCCTGTAGTGTGGAGGTGGGTCAGAGCAGACGTGCTTGACACAGAGACTTTGTGCATGTCAGACGGCAAGTCAGCTCTGAAGCTGATTTGAAGATGGCTGATGGCACAGAGCAGCAAGAGCATTAGGTGTGAGCAGCAGATGTGGGCAGCAGATGTGAATGAAAGCTAATTGGCAGGCCATACCTGGACAGCTCTGAGGCTGTCAAGCAGTCTATGGTTGGTGGCACTGTCCTCGTCCAAGCGCTGCATGAGACTGGCATCCAGGTCTGCCATGGCCTTGGCCTGCTCCCCCTCCCCTGGGGCCCCTTCGCCATTGCGGGGGTCTGCTGCCCACACGTACGCCTTCAGCTTGTCCTCTGCATCCGTTGCATTCAGCTCTGCCCTCTGGCGTGCCTGCCACATCAGCAACAGGTGTCAGCAGCTTCTTGGCAGGCTAGCAGAAGGTGCACCGTGACCATTAACATAAACGGGTGTCCAACATGAGCCATGCAACATGAGCCAATCAGCTGGGCAGTGACTTGCATTGGGTTGACTATGACATGTGGCTCCTACAAGCACAGCTGGTATAGACAGTCACAACAGCCAGTGCAAAGAACACTCTCAAGCTGCTACGATAGAGGATAGGATGGTGCAGGCTTGCAGGATAATGCATGCATCCACCTCTAGTAGGCACACATCAAGCTATCAAGATGGTGCACATGCATCTTGATGCTGCTGAAAGAATGACAGTGCATTGTCCTGAAAGGGGGCGCAGGGTCTCCTACAAGCAGTGCTTCCCGATGCTGAGTCAGGTGCTCAACCAATGCCTTCACGCCTTAGGCTTGCCGCCACGCAATGGTTGACTCAGCAGATGCAAGCACAGAGCCTCACCAGTCTCTCCTTCCACAGCTCAGACAGCAGGCTCTCAATGGTGTCAGTGTAGTTCTTCTCCATGCCCTGGCCAGATGGCGAGCCTTGGCCCTCCTGCTTGCTGCTTGTCCCTGCCTCCTCCTCACTCAAGGGTGTGGCCGAGCCAGACTGCTGCTGCACACCTTGATCGCCTTGCGGCATCTCACACTCTGTTGCCTGAATGCCCTCGTCTACCTGCAGCTCCCACTTGCAGTTTGACAAGGCACAAGCAGTGCTGTGCAGTACTAGATGTGTTGGCCAGCGGTAACTGCTGCAGGCTGCTGTGCTGCCACAGCGTCTACAGTTGGATGTTACAAGCCAGAAGCATGCAGCGAGTTCAGTCAAGCTTTGAGGCCATATCACAAGCACCATGTGCAGACTGCTCAACAGCTGCTCCAGCACGTGGCACAGCAACAAGCTTTGGGTGTCATAGATGCACTCACGGACCCTAGGCCACATGCACCACCAAAGGTATGCAACACGGCATGGTTTTCCAAGAGCTGCAGCAGTCAGAACAGGTCATCAGATGTGGATTCTACAATCTGCTGGTTGTGTGTCATGAACTAATCTACAGCATTGTACAGGCTAGTGACAGTCAAGTAACATGAAAGCCAGATTGCTGGGATGAGAGTGACCTTGGTGGGCTGCTGGTCTTGCACAGACCGAGCAGGACTGGCTGAGCTTTGCCTGGTGAAGGCCTGGTGTGAGGGCTTGTCAGCAGCATGACCCTCAAGCCCCCCGCTGAAAGCTGGGGAGAAGCCTCCCTGACGGTCAATCTCCCTCTGCATCACCATGCCACACTGTCAGGCAGATAGATATATATATATATATACACCTGGGCAGCCCGGTATAACACTTGGCTTCTCATTAATTTGACGCCAAAAGTCGTATTTTTTCTTTTTATTTCATTTTATTTTGTTTCATTTCATGTTATTGTATTATATTTTGTTTTCTCTTCTCTATATATATACACGTACATACTCAGTCAGGGAGCTCTCGGATGATCACACACTGCTCTGTGAACAGATTATGGCCTAATGTTTTTGGAACCAGTGATGGCAGCTTTATGAGGAATAAGCCTGGGGCTGCAACCAAAGGTTGAAACATCCCAGAAAGGAATGACAGCACCAACGCCGTGACCTTGCTGTCATTGCCAGGCCTGATGGTTCATCTCAGGCTCTGCGTGATCAACCCTCAGGCACAAGTAAACCTAAAAAGGATCATCTTGAATCGTGCAGCATGACTAGACAGCTGCATCTGTGTCTATGTGCGTGCTAGCAAAGCTATAGTCTGAGCAGTCGTGGATGACTCCCAGGCTTGTCCACAGTCCAATCCTGTGCCCCAATCACTACATGCTATTTGCACTGATTGAAAACTTAACTCGGTAGAGAGCCATTGATCATGTCAATGATACTGCAAACACAATTCAGTAGAGAGCCCATCACCTCTGCAGCGCTGCGACTCTGCTGCATGCCTGTCTCAGCAGCCTGCTGTCCCTGCTGCTTGGCGGCTGCAGCCTTCTTCTTCTCCTGCTCCATCTGCTGAGCCAGCTCGTTGAGCTGGCGGCGCAGGCTGGCGGACTCAGCAGCAGATGCTCGCGCCTGCAGCTTCTCCTGGTTGGCTGTCTGCTGCGCAATGATGCGACCTGTGCGCTCCTTTTCCAGCTCCAATGCCAGGTCCTGTGCACAAGCAAAAAAAGGTGGCTGGCGCTTGTTCTGCTGGTAGCTCAAAAGCTACATTTTGTATGGAAAGATGTTGTATGTTGTATGGATGAAGCAGGAAAGTCACTTGCATGGAGCTCCAATGCCAGGAGCTGGAGAGAGAGCGCACAGGTCCTGTGCACATGCAAGAAGAGGTGATTTGGGCTCTTTCTGCTGGTAGCTCCAAAGCGCAAGCTACATATTGTACAGAAGCAGGAAAGTCACTCGTGCTGAGCAGGTACATCGTCAGCAGGACGACAATTCGTGCTCTTGGAACAGGCATGCTGCACCAATGATGGAATTATCAACCTCAGCTGAACTGTGAAGCACATATGTAGCAAGATTGCAAAAGGCAACTTGTGCGCATGGAGTGGGCACACTGCACTGATCATGGAAGTTGCCAGGTCCAGCTACAAAGCTGTGAAGCACCAACGTAGCAAGATTGCAGAAGCATGGCTTGACCACATGACACTGTCAAAAATCATCTGTATCTAGGCATGTTTGTCATGCTGACTACCTCGTCAGATCCAAGGTAGGGTTCCAGGTCGCCCCCTTCTGAGCGCAGGGACTTGAGGGTGGTGTTCATGCCCTCCAGGTGACTTATGACAGCATCCACCCTGTCATCATCCACTGAGATGCGACGCCATGAGGTGATCCTGAACACATGTCATGCATGTCAGTGTCATGTGTAACCTAAAGACGCCACAGACTGTGTTACCCCTCATGCACAACATGCTTGGGTTACTATCTGCTGTAACAGCATCAAGTGCATAGCTTATGTGTGACCAATGTGGCAGTGACTTGCTGTTGCACCAGCCTCGTATATGACAGGTGTGGAAGCATTCTTGAACAAGCCATCCCAGATGTAGAGACACTCACTTTTGTGCTTATAACCTGGATGCCTCCGTGATTCTTCAGGCGCATGACAGGTAACCGCAAGGTGCTTTGCAGATGCTCACTGGCATGCAAATTACAGCTCATGCAGTGCAGGGCTTGTGCAGGACAGTACTCACTGCTTGGCAGGGGCAGCAGAGTCTGGACTAGGCTTGGCTTCAGCCTTGGCAGCAGCAGGAGTTGAGCCTGGGCTAGAGACAAAACGCTTGTCGGCCTCATCAATGCGAGTGAGCCGCTTGTTGGCTTCTGTCAGCGCCTTCTCCAGCTCATCCACCTGTACTTGCGTCCACATCCTTGACTTTTGAGGTCAGATGATCAAGTCGCATGTTGCAAATGCACAACTTGCCCTCCAGGCATGCTGAGGTGGAAGGCCTGTTATGTCTGACGCTCTGTGTTTTTGCAAGGCTATCCAATTTTCTATAAGCTTGGTAAGTGAAGCGTTAAGTTTTTGTGGCAGGCACCAGGCATAGCTTTACACACAACATGAGTATGACGTCATGTGCTGCTGCTGATTGATACTGGCCATTGGAGTACATATCAAGTGACTCTGGCATCCTGTTCAGCTGCCTTGCTCTCACCTGCAGCTTGCAATTTTCTGTCGCCAGCACAATAACAACATCTTGCGCTCACTTGCAGCACAAAACACTACGTCTCCCTACATCAGAGCCATGAAGGATGCTCACCTTAGAGTACAGTGCTTGCTGTTCCTTGGCTGCCTTGTCTTTGGCCTCCTTGTCCTTGACCTCCTTCTGCTTGCCTGCCTTCACTTCTTCCTCCAGCGCATGAACAGCTTGTTCCCTGGCTTCTACTTCCTTCAGCCTTTGTGCCAGTTGCTGTTGTGAGCTGTGCTCACCCAACTCACTAGCCCCTTGTGCTGCAGAGGTGTCAGTAGACATCTCTGCTGGCTTGGCAGATCCGCCGCTTGGTGCCAGATCAGCCTCCAGCTCATCAATTCTGCATGTCATTTGGGAATTCAGAGACTTTGCAAGTACGCACAGAAGCTCCCTGTCAGAAAGGCTGTTCAATCTACATGTTGTATGCAAGTATTCGCTAGCAAGCAGCTGAGCAGCTGAGATTTGCTGCTATAGCTTGTTTGAAGGGCAAGCAATGACCATCGTGCCAATATGTCTGCATGGACAGCTTGCACATGACAGAGGGTCTGGCCAGTGACCCATGATGCATGCGCAACTCAGTGGGGTTCAACATCATAGACATCAAGGTGTTGAGCAAGTGAACTGTTGTGTAGATCACACCTGGCTTCTAAATTGTTTCTGTGGCGATATGCCCTCTTCCAGAGTGCTTTGTGCCTGTCTGTGGGCCGTAGTCTCCTGGTCCAGTGCCTCCTGCAGCTCTTGCATGCTGCCCTGCAACTCGCTCACCTACACATGACAACCAACCCACTGTCTGCGCCACAACCATGAGCAGCTAGCAAAAGCTGCAGACAACAGCATTACAACTTGCAGGTGAATCTGCATCCATGCAGACCAGACATGGAAACGCAGGTGGTGTGTGACCAATTGCAGCCCTGATTACAAGACAACTGTGTGTTGTGCTGCAAAGACTGATCATATGCATCATTTTTGGGGCTGACAGGTCCTGCGGAAGACGAAGGGTCTGCCCATGAGGGTTGTGTACAGCAGGTGCAGCGTACCTTACGCTTGGCGCTTTCCTCAGCACTCTGTGCCCCAATCTTGGCATGAATCTCTTGGCGCAGGGTCTGTTGCAGAGACATCAGCTGGCCCTTAGTGTCCTTGTTCTTCAACACCACCTCATAGCTGCAGTCAACAACAGGATGTGAGCAGGCTGCCACAGACATGCATTCTGCCCTTGACACTTCTCACAAGACCAGACATGAGCCAAGGTCCTTTAAACACATATATGCTCTTGACTGTATTGCAGCACTTGACCTGTATGTTTGAGAGAACTGCCTGTGGGCAGTGGTTAGCATAGCACTACTGGATGTTGCACAACAAGCAGACAAGAGTTTACGACTCCCCGCTTTGTTTGGCAGAGACATATCCTTGATGCTAGACATGTGAGCACTTGACTAAACATGTAGCCGCACATTACATGTCTTGATGTAGCAGCTAAACAAGAATATATCTGCTAAACGAGATTCTATCTGATGCAACAGCAACATTAGCCAGATGTGGACCGCCTCTATTTCTGTTGCTCAAGATTGATATCACAAACATGTTTTGTGGCTGCAAGCAATTGCCATGTGCACATTACCTGCTGCACTGCTCAGTAAGGGCAGCAACTTGCTCCTGCAGCTGATCCTTGGCGGCTTTTGAAGCTGCCTTCTGAGTTTCCAGATCCTTCTTCACTGCATCCACTGCTTGCTGATGAGCAGCACTGTGCTCGCTCAAGCTCTACAAAAACACAAGTCAGCTTTGATGCAAAGTACCTGCTGTGAGTCTCTCATTACAGGCCTGGCATCAGATGCACATCCACCCAGCAGCCTTGCTGAGTGCATGTGCATGCTTCGCAGCAGCTTATAGTCAAGTGACACGCGCTTTGTTGTGTCATGTCAGGCGCATAACTTGGGAGATGCCTGTTATACACGAAGTATTATGCACATTCCCAAGCTGCAGCTGAGGCACAAATCAAGCCAGCTGCAAGACTGCTGTGCAATGCTCAGCAACTTCAAGCTCAGCAGTAAATACTGTTCAAACAGTCATGCGTCCATCATGGACAGATTGCAAGCTATGCTGTGCAATATGACAGAACCAAACACTGGTGCCTTGCTTGACACACCCTCTACCGCAAAAGCAGACATTGCAGTGTGCAGGCAGCTCAGTCCAAGTCTTGTACTGTTACCTTCTGGAGCTTCAGGTTCTCCTTGTGCTGCACCTCAGCATCATGCTTGGCTGCAGCAAGCTGCTCAGACAGCGAGCTGGCTTCTGAGCGTGCGCTGGACAGCTTCTCCATGACAGTCTTGATGGGTGAGTCCTTCACCTGCTTCAGCTCATCCAGCTGCAGGCACCATGACACATGTCAAGACAGGCTGCTGCACTAATCTCCGCAACAAACAGCAAAGCATTCAGTGTTGCAAGGCACATCAATCTGCAACATGCTTCAGACTGTCAACGATGTGCTTGTTTGGCATGACACAGGAGACAAGCCAACACATGTGCTGCTGGCAAGCTTTTTCTTGCCGTGTCACAAGATGGGATGCTCTGAGACTTTCCATGCAGATTGCAGAATGCAGAAGCATCAACCACATAACAGCAGAAGGAGATGCACCTGAGACTGCAGGGCAGCTTCATTCTCCTCATGGTGCTGAACCTTTTGCTTGCTGCTTTGGACCTCGGCTGTCAGCTGGACAATGCGCATGCGGGCATCGCTTAGCTGCTGATCCATGTCCTGCACACACAAGCAACACGGCAAGTGAGCAGAGATGGAAGTTGCTATCGACACCTGTGAACAAGCGGTGGGAAAATGGTCTGAACTGGGATAAATGTCAGTCTGCAGCAGTTTCGATAGGGCAGGGAATGTATGTTCCTGTGCACAGTGAAGTACTCGAAGGCTTATCAAGTGTTGTGCTCGCAGACTTACAGCAAAAAGTGTATCTGTTCTCTTTGCAACGTTACTGCCCATGTTGCCATTCATGCAACAGTTTGGTAGGAACTCAGACTCATGTATCATACCTTGATCTGGATCTCAGCGTAAGCCCCACGCAGGCGGGGAGACGCATCACCCCTGGCTCTGCCTGACACCCCCGAGGTGAAGCTCCCCACAGTCCTTTTAGGGCCCCAGGGGTTCTCAGAATTTGCACGAGCCAAAGGGCTCAAGTCCTTTTCAGTGTCTGATGCATCTGCAACAACCATTGTGCCGATCAGAGCCGGTTGCAGGACCTTTGCATAGCAGTCAAGACCTGCAGGTGTTGCAGGCTTGAATGCTGCACTGTCATTTGGCGACTTGAGTATCAACACACTGTTACTTTGATGAAGTTTGCAAGCTCCCAAGGCCTTACAGCAAACTCGGAGGTAAAAGAACAGCCTTATCTTGCACAGCCATGCGTCATGCAATGCACTCGAACTATGCACATTTGCAGGCTGCGTGCAAACCAGCAGTGCAGCGAGACATGTGTAGCAAGCCAAGTTGAGATCCTTCTTCTTAGCCAACATCAGGGTGATAGTCACGTGCACTGCTGACATCAGGCTTGGAGTCAAGCGTTTGCAAAGGTTTGCTGGTGATGAGCTGGGGCGTGGTGGCATTGACCAACAAAGGTGAGAGGATGGGCTTACCATCCATGCTCTTCAGAGAGTATGCAGAGCTGCGGCGGCTTTTGGCAGACAACACGCCAGATGCAGTGCGTTCATCCCCAGCGGGCTGATCAGGCATGCTTGGCTTGAGCTTAAGTTGCTCTAGGTCGCCAGAATAGGACATGGGGTTGCCGGGCGCCATGCGAGACTTGCGCATCTGACTGCTATCATCATCCAATGAAGCCGACAATGCCTTGGGTACTCTGCCACTTGCTACACTATTGAAAGAACTGTTGGGGCTGTAAAAGGCACTTGCCTCAGTCAAGGTGCCTGAGGGCTGGTGCTGTGCTGTCTGGAAGGGTGAGACATACTTGCCATTGCCACCTGTGCCTGAAACTACTTGCTTGTCAGCAGTGCCGCTGCCTGAAGATGCCCCAGTGCTTGCGGCCACAGTGACTACCGACTTGGTCACACTGGCTGGGCGGTCTGAAGTGGTCTGGCTAATGAAGTGAACCCCTCGATCTGGACTTTGCTTATCATCCTGCTCTTGACGTTCGTGCTGCTCGGTTCCAGCCTTCTTGTGTGCAGTGGCGTCCAGGGTGCTGTCCTTGTGGCTATGGAACCCAAGAGACTTTGCCAACTTCTTGGCGAGGCTGCTTTTGGCCCTTGGTGTCAACACTACAGAAGTGTCAGGCCCAGCAGATGACCCCGAATCCTGGGATGGAGCAGGTTCGCCAGAGAACTCATCCACTTCTCGAATTGTATCGATATCTCGACCAGATATGCGATCGCTGCCTGTACTACTGACAACCCTACCCTCAACATGAGTTGCCATGCCGGATAGTATCTCTGCCAGCGCAAACGCCCAATGCCACGATCCAGGAGCCTACAGCGCTGAACGCGAAAGGCGAGTATCGGCTGCAACTCCAAGCTAGTCGTGGCTGGAGTCACCAAAAAGGCAGTCGAAACAAGAGGCGGACATCACAATCGGGAATGTGCTGGAAGGCATCGCTGCACCCTCTCGCCTTGCCCGCAAGGGTTGTGTAAAGCTTGCAAGGCAGACCGACGGACTGACGGAGCTCGAGATCTGGAGCTGCATTCAGTTGCTTGCTTGGAAAACGAACAAAAGAAGCGCTAGTCAAGAATGGTCCGAGCGGGCGTGCTGCTCTGAGTTGCTGTGCACAATTTCTTTCCGGATGTTTGGAGGTTCCGTTGTAGGTCTCTCATCCTTACGGCAGCATCAACCGAAGTCCAACGAGCCATCTGAACAGTCAAAAGAACTTCAAGCATACTTGTCGAAATACACTGGCGACAAGGCAGGCAACGGCAACAAAGTCAAGAAGAAAAGAAAGAAGGTACATCGCCCTCAATTTGAAGGCGTGCGCATCTTTGAGGAGGACAATACAGGATTTCAGAGAAGCAGTGCACTAGAAGAGGTGGTAGAGGATGCTGAGGACGAAGGTGGGTCAAGCCGGGTTATGTTTAGGCTTTTGCGTTCTCCTTCTCTATGTCCCTCGTCACTGAGAGAGTAGGAATGTGCTCGCTCAAGCTTTCATCGCATACCTGCATACAGCACTGCAACTTGTTTTGCTTCTGCAGCGGGACCTGTTGTTGCCAATCCAGAAGAGGCTGAGAGAGCCATGCGGCAAGTCCAGCAGCTCCAGGCAGGTGGAGCTTTGGAAGCATGGGAAGAAGTGCCCATGATTGTGGGGGATGTCCCAAAAACAGGTCGCCAGACCAAAGACAGTCAAGACCTCAGTCCCCCCAGACGGGGCAGGCATGACAGCCCAGATCTAAGCCCTCAAAGGAAGCGAGGGCGTGAGGCCAGGTCTCAGCTCAGCAATGGGCAAGGCAGTGCAGATATCAGCCCTCCATGTAAGAAGGCTGACAGCACTCCTCGTGATGGTGTGGTCAGGCTGCAAAAGAGAAGTAGGCATGACAGTCCTGATGCTAGTCCTCCAAGGAAACAGCGCCATGACAGTTCTGATGCCAGCCCTCCAAGGAGGAACAGACAAGCCAGTCCTGACCCGGGCCCTCAGCAGCGCATCAGACATGACAGTCCAGATGCACACCCTTCAAGGAAACAGCTTCAGGCCAGTCCTGATGCCAGCCCACCAAGGAGGAAAAGACAGGCTAGTCCTGATGTTGAAAGGCATACACGTCATGACAACCCTGATGCAAGCCCCCCAAGAAGGAAGCGGCATGACAGCCCTGATGCCAGCCCGCCAAGAAATGCAGGTGAGTCCAGGGTATGGCTCAGGCATATTTAGTATTGAGATTGAGCTAACACTGCATTTGCCTGCATTTATATTGCAACCTTGATACTGCATCAGCTGCTGGTGTTACAATGCATTTACGCTTGCAATATGCAAATGCAAGGGGTTGTGCAAGGGTTTCTGCAAGTGTTTTGGTCGCCAAACTAGTACTGCATCTTCCGTTTCTAATAGTCGGTTTCTGTAGAGGGTTCTGCAATTAGCTCTGCAATTAATTCTGCATCAATTGCAGAAGTGTTGCGGTCTGCGCCATTCTTTGGGTGAGTCCCGTGTTCACAGTATGTACTCTCTAAAGCACTGGTGTGGCAGCATGCTTAGTGTCTGGCCTACTGCCTGTTGGAGCAAAGCTCTTCTTGCATCGTAGTGTGTCAGCATCATTGTTTTCGATCTCTGCACGCCCTGCTCACGCATTCATCAAATTTTGTTTTTTGTGTAGGGGGACCAGGTAAGCAAGATATGTCGCCACCCAGGAAGCGCAGCAGAGCAGGCACTGCTGACATTGCCACTGATCATCCTCGCCCTGATCACTCTGGTACTTCCCACAAGCCACGTTTCATGCCAGATGGAGGAAGAGCTGGCCAAATCACTGGATCAGAGCTAGCTGCTGAGCTAAAAGCAAAGGCTCAGAGAGAAGCAAAGCAGTTTGCAGAGCTTGGGGTACAGCTCACAGGACGAGGAGCTGACACAGTAAGCATGCCAGGCTGTTCCAGGATTCTTTTGGCCATGTCTTGTCCAATTTTGCCACATCACTGAGCCTGCAGTCTGATGATGCACATTCACAGCAAGCATTCTTAGCAATGCAAGCAAACTCAAGCTTTGACTGACAGGGCGTTTGAGTACAGGTATATCGAGATAACACAGGCAAACGTGTCTCTCTTGAGGAGGTAAAAGCTCAACAAGAGGCCGCCAAGAAGCCTGTTGCAGAGACTCCTGAGTGGGGTGGGGGCATGGCACAAAAACGCGAAGCTGAGGAGAAGAGGCGCCAAATGCAAGCAGAAGCTGCCAAACCATTTGCCAGGCGAAGGTATGTTGCATTGTCCATGTAACAGCTGCGATGCTTGATACATGCCTCAAGCTGCATTAACCTTGCCACTTTTGACAGCCTCGATTGCTGTTATGACTGGAAATTGTACACAATACTTTGTTATTGTAGTGCAATTACTTGATTCTGTTGTGAGAGTGTGCTATGATGGTGCAGAGAGGATGTTGACGAGCATCTCAGACATCGCGAACGATTTGGAGACCCCATGGCCCATTTGGTGAAAAAGCGTCCTGCTGCAGAACCCTCCATCATTCCTGCGGCTTTGCAGAAACGCATGAAGAAAGCTGGCTTCATCATTCCTCAGGAAGTGCCATCACACAGTTGGTTGAAACGCAATTTGGGACCTCCAGGAAATAGATACAGCATCAGGCCTGGTAGACATTGGGACGGTGTAGATCGCAGCACTGGCTTCGAGAAAGACATGTTTGCCATCATCAATGAGAGAAAGAACCGTTCACAAGAAGCGCACATGTGGTCTCAAGGGGATATGTAGGCCTACCTAGGGGTGATGTAATCGTGTACAAGCCGTGTAATGCTGGCAGAGAATATGCGTTGTTCATCATGCTAAAAGTCTAGATTTCTTTTTGCTGGTGTGGCTGTGCCGTAACTGTCACTTGGGCAGCCTGCAACTGCAGTTTCGGGAAGTTGTTATCGGATTCATACCACTAAGAAAAACTGTGGTTCCCCTGCAACTGCCGTTCCCTGCGCCTGATGCAGCTGTCTCTGGTGACAGCTTGGGATCCGAAATTTTGAACAGTCCCCAACCATTGGCGACCAATGAGACTACTATCACGTCGGTTGTTTGTAATGTGTGCATTTTCAACATATTTGCCAGACCCACCGCTTGCCGCAAGGAGTTCAAATTTTCGGCGCATTTAGCAACTTCTGTCTTGATTGTCGCCAGCTGGATCACCAGCCTTGACTGTAGGTTTCGACGACTGTCCGGGGTAGATCGCAACATAGCTCAGGCGGCCAGCAGTGAATAATGGGTCGCGGGGGGCAGCGGCATGAGTTCCCGGTGCTCCTGCAACACATTCCAGGTGCGACGAGCAAGAGTTTGCGATGTTGGTCCGAGCAACAGTGTCAGAATGCTGTTTTTGACCAGATTGAGTGATCGCTTGCAGACTTCAGACAAGGGGGTGTCACCCTTAAGTATGTCAAGCGAGGCTACCATGTCCTGTGCACACACGCACTCACCTTGTTACTGCTTCCAGTGGCAGCGACGGTTCTGGTAAGCAACCTCAAAGAAGAGAAACAAAATATCTGTCCTTTCAAATTCTGAGCTGCTTCTTTGTTTGTCTCAGTTGGAACTGGCAAATATGCTCAAAACAGGACAGCTGCGAGAGATGTGGGTTGTTGCATCACAGACTCACCTACAGTTTAACATGGTAAGAACTGCCACCACATTCTTCTGCTGCTGTATGTCTGTCCTTTGTGAGATGACTTTCCGTCTGACATTTACTGGACTTGCAGGTAGTGTTCATGGGCTGTTGCCTGTTGCTTGCAATCATGGCAGTCACCTATGTGCTTACACGTACAAAGCCTGTGTATCTGATCAACTACCACTGCTATAAGCCTCCTGACAGGTCAGCGTAAGCATTGTTAGCCTGTTGCATAGTGCTGGTGGCAGCTTGTTGTGCATGTAGTATGTCTCCCATCACCATGTTCAGCCACAAGGATGAGCCTACGCCTACTGCTATCAGCCTATCAGAAGCAAGAGCTGACATGTTGCAAACTCGTTTGCAGCATGAAGGTCACTCGCCACGCTTTCATGGAGGGAACATATGGCTGTCAGGTGTGCAAATAACTTGGTGATCCCTGTCACCAAATTTCTCTTCTGTGCTTAATTGCAGCTTGAAGATGTCGCGTGAAAGATTCACAAACCTGTCTATCAAGTCACAGGTACACCTCCACCAGCAACCTCTTGCTATCGACACTTCCAACCTCTGTTACCACCGACTTTTAGACTTTTTCTTGCGCAAACAGTTGGCGGGGCCACTCAGCTGAGGCACAGCCTTGATTGTTGTCTTCTTTGAATCTGCCAGTGTCTAGGAGACCAGACCAGGTCGTGGTTGATGTGTGTTGTCACGGCTGCAGATGTTCAATGAGCAAAGTCTTCAGTTCCAGGAAAAGATCATGGAGCGCTCAGGACTTGGAGATGAAACATACCTGCCTGAGGGTATGCATGTTTTTGGCAGTCTTGATATGTTTTGCACCGCCATGTCTCATGGACAACCGTTTGTACCACAACATTTAGTCAGCAATCTGTCATCTTTACCACTGGTCTATGTCAGCAATATGCTTCCAGCACCCCAAGTATGTCTCAAGAAGTTGCTTTCTGTACCACTGGTGTTTGCTACCATCCTTCCCTCTGTAGGGTATGTGTCTAATTTATACAGTGACAGGAGGATAAAGAGCACTTAAGGTACAATCTCTATGTCTGCAGCTGTTCAGCAAATACCTCCCCAGATCTCCATGGCAGCAGCTAGGGAAGAAGCAGAGATGGTTCTCTTTGACAGTGTCCGCAACGTACTTGAAGAGGCTAGACTCAAACCTGGCCAGGTTGGTCTTCACAGCTGTGTCTCTGTTGCATAACTCATCTCATCCTTGGTTATTATATGTGATGAGAAGTCTGCATGAGGGGTGTGCTTTTCAGGCCGTGTCTGTCATTTGCACAAATTGTGGCTGCTGACTAGGTCAGCAGTCTCTATGGCATGTGCAGTCTTCCAACTGTGACTGCTGCTGTACAGCTCATGTAGCCTCGTGCCACTCTGACAGCATCTTTCATTTATGCAGCTATACAGAACTTGTTGTCACGGACTGACCAAATGCTCAAGAAGATGTGGCTGACGCATCAATGCTTGAGATGAGCTGTTGTTTCTGCTGCATGCTTTCAGACATCAGCCTGACCAAATCCATTGTTGGGTGCAGGTTGACATCTTGGTGGTCAACTGCAGCCTGTTCAACCCCACGCCCTCCTTGTCTGCAATGATCATCAATCACTTCAAGATGCGCTCCAACATTGTGTCGTACAACCTTGCTGGCATGGGCTGCTCAGCAGGCGTCATTGCTGTCAATTTGGCTAAGGAGCTCCTGCAGGCCAGTCTTCATACAAATGTTCCGTTATTGCTTCTGTTTGCTTGCAGAGTGTGTACGCATGCGCTTGCTTGCTTGCCTGCATGCATACCCATGGCTGCACTATGCTGCCAGACTTCAGCTGCTGCACAAGTGCTTGTACGTTGTGGTGAGAAGTTCAGCGATATGAAGTCAAAAGTGAAATCAGTATTGTGTGAGTGCAGGTATACCCTGGCAGTAGGGCTTTGGTTGTGAGTACTGAGAACATCACGCAGAATTGGTACTTTGGCAATGAGCGTTCCATGCTCATCCCAAATTGCTTGTTCAGGGTTGGTGGTGCTGCCCTGCTTCTGTCTAACAAGTACGCTTTCTCTCATTTGCTGGTGCATATGCTGCAGCATATGCTGACTGTTTTCCCCAGCTTATTTTGTATTCCATGCTGATGCATTATTGCGTGAGCTTGATGCAAAGACACACGCCATCATTTGCTGATACACGCATTACTCGTGCTTGCCTCAATGGCTTTTTGACTCACAGGGCTGCTTCTTAGCTTGTTTAGGTCATGTGCTGACCTTGCTTTCCTTGGCTGATATAGGCGCAAGGATTACTGGCGAGCCAAGTATGAGCTGCTGCATGTGGTGCGTACCCACATGGGGGCCAATGATCAAAGGTGAGCATGTGCACCGTACATCATGCTGAGCTGGGCTTGGTCACCTTTGTGTCACAGTACTGGCTATTGAAATTTTGCTTTGACTGTCTCTGTGTGGCGCATGAGGCTGAACAGTCGCAGAGCACACCTCACGGCCAATATTGTTTTGCATACTGCTGTGCGCAGCTCATTGCAAACATCATTTTCCACATGTACAGATGCTGGCTTGGGACCTGTTTCAAACATGATGGCTTGTCTTTGAGCAAAAGCTTCAACACTGCAGCTACATAACCTTGCAGGTACGGTTGTGTGTACCAGAGGGAGGATAGCAAGGGGCGGGTGGGAGTGCACCTGTCCAAGGAGCTCATGGCCATTGCTGGTCACGCCCTCAAGGCCAACATCACCACCCTGGGACCTCTGGTGCTGCCTATCTCTGAGCAGCTCATCTTCTTCGGCAACCTGGTTGCTCGCAAGGTATGTGGCGTTGGCTGGAGCTGTGGTATGATGAATGGTGCGTGTTTTGAATCAGATCCGTTTTGCCTTTCATTCAAAGATGCAACAGTACACTGAGCAAACAGCGCTGAATCCTGTGCAGTGATGACATTCGGCGGTCTTTGATGTTGCTCAGACCTGTAAGCATGGCATGTCCTGTGACAGCATCACGTGTCTCATGAATACTTGGCATGTCTTGTGTTTTACATTAGCTTGCTGCGGCAGGTGTTCAAGATGAAGATCAAGGGGTACATCCCTGACTTCAAGCTGGCTTTTGAGCACTTCTGCATTCACACTGGAGGAAGGGGTGTGATTGAGGAGATTGAGAAGCAGCTGCAGCTGGCGCCTGACAATGTGCAGCCTTCCAAGGACACCCTCTTCCGCTATGGAAACACCTCCTCCTCATCCATCTGGTCAGTTCTTGCTGCCGAAACAGCAGTCACAGCTACATGTTGGCGCCCTACCATGGACTGCAACACTATCAATGTCTCACAGCTTGCAAAGCAAGACGCACACAGCCAAGAGCATGCATTGTGCTGCCAACACCTGATCCCCCCCCCCCTCCCCCCCCCCCCCTGTCAATACGATCATGATATGAATGGTCAAAACCTTAAAGAAGGGTGTTGACAGCGCAACACCCGCCAGAAGCATGACTTTTCTGGATTGCATTATGCTTGGCAACCTGTTGAGACATCAAAGGCACTGCCTTCTGACATACATCTGGGCTGGCAGCATGCAGCTCATGTGCACTCAAACACCCAGCAACCACACAACTTGAATGATCAGTTTTAGCTTTAAAATGTGATCAAGGTTTGTGATTGCTGGCTGTTTGAGTGCATATAAGCTGCATGCTGCTAGCCCAGCTTTATGTCAGATTGCAGTGCTATTGATGTCTTACAGCTTGTCTATTGCTGTGTGCATTTGCTTTGCAAGCACTGAAAGTTTAACACAGTTGGGTTCCTTTGATACAGTGCCAATGCCTGGCAGTGACTGCTATCAATGGTTGCTACGGGATCAGAACTCCTTGGCTACCATGTAGCCTGAGCCTGAACTGCTGCTCAAAAGTGTGCTTCCTGCATGCTCAAGACTCTGATTCTAACAGAGTTGCTTGGTGCAGGTATGTGCTGTCCAACATTGAGTCCAAGCGCGGCATCAGGAAGGGAGACAGGATCTGGCAGATTGCATTTGGCAGTGGGTTCAAGTGCAACAGTGCAGTGTGGCGCTCAATGAGGAACAACAACCAGCAGCACACTGCCTGGGATGACACTCCCAAGCCTGTGGAGCCTTGAGAAGAAATGTGACATGTTCAAACAAGCATTGATGTGCAGCTGCATCATCATGACTTTGTGTTGTGTGACAAGCGCAGATAAAGCGGAACAGGTGTGACAAAGTAGTGTATGTCAAACCTGGCAAGTTGAGAGAACTGAGAGACTGTTCGTACTGTGTGTGTTAGCAGCTTACCTCTGGTGTCACGTCGCAAGCTGGCCAGAGGTTGAGCGCTCATTCATCTCCCATTGTCCAAAGATGTGCTCTTTGTATGTGTTGTAGTCTTAAATTGTCTGCTGCAAAGCACTCTTTATCTGTCTGCTGATCAATATATGTTTTTTTTCTGGAACTGGTACAGTTATGTCTGTCTGACAACTCAAAATGCAACCCTCGTGCTGTCTTCGTTTTGCTCTAAATCAGATGTTGAGGTTTGTAATCTGAGAAGCGAGTGCATCAGGAGCAGTGTCAGCAGAGTAGGTGTTGTGGACTGCATTCTGCAGTGACCAACACTTCGCTGCAAAGTGCGGTGCAGGCCTGCAATGGCAGTGGCATGCAAATGCTCATCTGCAACTTTAATTAACGACGCGCTCGCAAATTCGCACATGCATGCAGGTCTTCCGATGAAACAGATTGTTGTGTATCGAAACCTCCAGCTGAACGGCGATAGGCTGTGCTGATCATTGCGTTGAATATATTCAGGGTGATAGTCTGTAACTTCGCGCTCGGCTTGTCAGCATTGGACTGTATAAACAGACTAGTCTGATCTGCGGCATGCACGACTTCGTGCTGTAAGCGTCAACGCGGTTCCGGCTCAGGCATTACAACTCACACTTGACAACTTGTCTGTCGGTCATGCATTCCCTTGGGCTGTGTTTGCTTTGTGCAACAGCCGCAGGCACACTGCTTGTCAAAGCTGCAGCGCAGACGGAGCTGCCGAACGTGACATACGCTGGATACCTACCCACCAATAAAAACGATGGCAGCGAGCTCTTCTACGCGTACTACGAGGCTCAACAAACCGATAATCGTGCAGCCCCTGTCCCCGTGCTGCTGTGGCTTCAGGTTTGACCTAACATGCCCTGACTGAGAGCTTGACATATTCAACCATGTCTGATCATGCTTGTGCCATGCTCAACAGGGAGGCCCAGGCTGTGCCAGCATGTTTGGCAATCTATACGAACTTGGCCCTGCTTGGGTGAATGAAAGCTTGCAGCTCGTCCTCAACCCAGGTATGGTGTGCTTGCGGGTGCGGTCGATCGCATGCAGTGGAAGCCAAGACTTGCACAGCGCATGGCAAACAAAACGCTGTGTATTACATGGCAAATGCAGCCTATTGTCATTTAACCTCCATCTTGTACATGACAGGAGCCTGGAATCGCCGCTTTGGCCTGCTGTTCATTGACCAGCCAGTCGGAAGTGGCTTCAGCATAGCAGGTAATGCATGCACACGTGGCTTTGCTACTTCATCTTTGTCTGCCTTGTGTTGCTGATCAACAACACCTGTGTTGACCGCATCCCTGATTTGTGATCATGCAGGCTCTCTAGGAATACCATCAGATGAGACACAGATTGCTACTGATCTGTATGCTGGACTGCAAAACTTTTATGCGCTTTATAAAGATCTGCAAAATAGACCATTGTTCATCACAGGAGAGAGCTATGCTGGCAAATATGTGCCAGCTTTAGGTATGCTGCTTGGTAGCTATGCCATTGCACGCATCACATCCATTTCCTGTTTTCCATACTTGTGTTCCATCTCAGTCATGCATCTCATGCAGCCTCATGATTTGGCTGAGATGAACAGGCTGAGATGAACAGGCTCAGATGAGCTGCATGCATTCATGAAATCAGTCTGGACAAGTGTGCAGTTGGGATTTAACAATGCATGCATGTGCTGCTGTAGCAAACGTCAGGAGGCTTACTGTTGCACATCGCAGCTCCTGACAGTGCTAGACACAACCATGTCACCATCATTTTGACAGCATCAAGCATTGTGCTTGCATGCGTACATTGCTCTTGGGCTGCAACTCATCCAAACCTGCAATCTGCACAGCCAGCATGCATGACAGCAGCCTCAGTCCATTTACAGGGCTGCTCGTGTTCAGTCTGCAAACAAAGTTGCTACAAGGGACTGTGTTGCAGTCTCTCTTTTGTCACAACATTCAGCAAGCACATGCAGCAATACTGGTCTCCAGCACAGCAGTCACGCAGATCTGTTCCAGGTAGACAGCAGTACTAGTATGTGTATGGTCCACAGGTCATTACATACTGCAGCTGGAGCACATGCACAGGCCTGAGCCTGCACAGCCCCAGCTGGTGGAAACCCAAGAAGTGCCCGCCCAGATGCTGCAGCTGGGCCCCCCTCTCTTCAAACTGGCAGGTCTGGCCATTGGCAATGGCCTGACAGACCCCAAGTTGCAGGTGATGCTGCTGTCATTACTACCCCAGGATGTCGCTTGTGCTTCTCTTGACCAACAGAATAATCTGATCAAAATCACAAAAACAGACAACACAGAAAACAAATCACACAAAAATCAACCAAGAAAGGTATTGTAAACGAACAAAAGTGTGGTATCTTTGTGCATTGCTTTCATTGCTATTGCTCATGTGCAGTGACCACAGGCAGGCCAGCCTGCTGCCACTGTTGGCATGCAATTATGGTTCATTGGCTTGACATCAATGGCAAATTTGCACTGAGCTGATTACCTTCCTGACCACAATTTCACCATGGTGTGTGAATTAGTGACAGTGATTTTTGCGCTTTCCAGCTGATGATGAGCTAGGTATGCGCAGGCCGCCTCTTGTCTCTCCAGAGCAGTCTTGCCTGAGCATCTTTACAAGGTTAATTGACATGACAGCTATGACACAATGTTTGTGTTGATGTGAGCGATACCTCCTGCACCTCTCGGTGAGCAGCATTGATTCAAAAGCCCATGTGTGCAGGTGCTGACGCATGCAGACACATGTTACTATATGTCCATTATTGACCAGCATGAGCAGCTGCATGCCATGAAGCTACAGCTGCAAGTGGCAGGCATGATTTCTGCAGGTGTGCCCTGGCTGCCAGCATGCTTGAATTTGCTGCATCTTTCTCACACACATGTACAAGGTGGAGCGCGTCAGGCCGCAGCTCCATCCAGCTGCATTCAAGCAACACTGCTGTTGTGTGGCCTGTGTTGATGCTTGTGACACACAGCAGCAGCTGAACATCGCACAGTCATTGCAATCGCCTCCTGTCATGCACTGCATAGCACCACAAGTCAAAACAGCTTTTGCTATTGTCGCTGCCACAGTTGGTAGCAGCTTGTTTCACTGACATCAAGTACAACCGTTTAGGTGAGTGGAAGGAAGCAAGTAGGCAGCGAGAGCTGCTGCTGGCATACCTGCAGCAGCAGAGTGGTGTTGGCACCCTGCTTGACACCCGAAGAACCAGAGACTATGATGCTGACTCGCTTGTGGACAAGTACCTCAACTTGAAAGAAGTCCAGGTGCCTCTTCAGCAGCTGCAACTCACATTGCGTGCACCCAGCCTGCACAGTACGCGAGCTGACCTGGTGGCATTGTGCAGTGACATGAGGCTTGGCTGCTGCTGCCACATATGGTATTGCCAAGCCATATCAGTCAGCGCACTTTGCAATCTGCCTGTGTTACATCCTTCATCCTGTGTTCTGGATGCTGCCCAGAGAACTGTGTCAGTATACCAGGATACAATTTAACCAAGTCAGCAGATTGCTTGCACTGCGCTCAACCCATGCTAAGTAATCGACCTACACTAGTATCGCACAGCGAGCATTGTTCGCTCATGCACGCACGGCGCATGGCACCACACTGGCTTCTTGTCCATTTATTGATTCTGCAATGCTATGTGGCTGGCAGTGCGGGTCCCCAGCACTTGCCACAAACCGTCTTATGAAAGCTGCAAGTGTCACAGCTGGCCTGGTGTGTGTTGCAGGAAGCGCTGAACGTGAAGCCCAACACAACCTTTGTGGGCTGCTCAGACAAGGCGGCATCAGTGCTGGGCCCGGACGTCATGAAGAGCGTCAAACCTCTCATTCCTGACTTGCTGGCTGCTCTGCCTGTGCTGCTGTATCAAGGTCAGTTAGTCAGTCTCATTCCATTTTGTCCAGTCTGTGACATCAGTGCTGGGTCCTGACGTCATCAGGAGCATGAATGCAATCATTCTTGACTTGTTGCCCACTCCGCCTGTGCTGCTGTGTCAAGGCTGGTCAGTGTGTCAGTCACTCTGTGGCCTACATCAAGCCTGCTGGATGCCTGTGCTTCACCTGGGCAATGCATGCATCTGCAACACTACTCAAGGCTTTTTGTTCCTCGGCGTCAGGCAGCCTGATGGCTGTGCGGATGCCGGGGACACATTCGTGTTGAGCTGCAATGCATGAGGAGCTGTCTTTGATAAAAAAGATTGCTCACATTTGCCAGACTGACAAACATAAGGAAAAAGAATAAAGAGCGTAAAAATAGACTTTCAGCAACACCAGCAGGTGGCACATGGGTGTTCTGCAGCTTGTTAGCAGTAGTCATTTGTCAGTTTGACATCTTGTCTGGATTGCGCCTGCAGGCCAATTTGATGCGCAAGATGGCCCCGGCAGTGTTGAAGCGTGGACGACCAATTTAGACTGGCCCGGCAAGTCAGAGTTCTTCCGTGCTAAGCGTCACATCTGGCGGTGGGGTCAGGATTCAAGCAAATTTTTGCAGGATGCTGATGCAGACTGGGACTCTGGAACAGGAGGTCTCCTTAACTCTGATCTGTCTGACTCCCAGCTTGCCAGCAATATGCAGCTCCAACTGCCGAAGTATGCTGCTGACACAAGTGACAGTGATGGCAAAGTGCAGCCAGTCGTTGGCTTCTGGAAACATCACAAGTCGTTGACAACAGTGGTGCTTAAGGATGCCGGGCATATGGTTCCAAGAGATCAGCCGATGGTGACTCAGAACATGGTTGAGAGCTGGGTGCAGCACTGTGTGGATCATTGGTGGAACAGCAGCCAAACAAGGTCGTCCATATAGTTTGACTCCACCATGCATGAGTTATATTCAGATGGCCTTTGCGGGTTGAACATGGAGGATGGGCGACAGACCAGTTACCAATAATGTTTACCAGCTGAGAGTAGGGCTGTAGCAGCAACTACGTCATTGTTTGACTGCGCAGGAAGACGGCTGTGTAGCAGCACGCTCAGGGGCCGTGTTGTTGTGTTTGTGGCGCTCACAAAAACATGATTGTGGTATTGACAGGCTTGAACATTGGTGGTTCATGAAACAAGCGGTCTTTCAACTTATACAAAGTACTCACTGAGTCAACATTCACTACCTATTGAGTCATGACCAATTGATCAAAAGGCCAACATTGATCAAAAGGCCAACATCATAGATCATCTATTCCCAGATCATCTAGATTCTACTCACCTAAGACCTTATCTAGAGTCGGAATGAATACTATTTTGTTTCTACACATCCCATTGTTCAGCCACTCAGGGACAAGTATCACATCAACCCGCATATCAGTTCAATCTGCTTCTTTTTTGCCCGAAAGGATCACATGAAAGTCTACCAACTTGTTTTATAGACATGATCTCTGTGACAGATAGTCTCGGTTTGTTTGCTGGCATCAGTGGACACAAGAGGGTGCAAATTTCACTTCTGCTGCAGGCTTGCAATCTCTGAAATCAACCGGAGACCTTGCCTGCTTGTGCTGCAATTTGGCACACATTCCCTTGTGTTTTAAATTTTACACCTGGATCTTTATGAGACCTTGAGAACCTCACCTACCTTTTATGAACACGTAGTATTGATGTTTTGACTAGGATATTGGCAACTCTAAAACATCTCGCAACCTAAATTGGTTGGCTGAAGATGTAATCAAGTTCGGAAATCATTCTGCTTGACCCAAGAGCGTCGTCGCCACCTGCCCAGGTTGAGCAGACACGTGTTTGATTGTTGGTTGTTCACAGCTCTTATCAAGCATCGATCTAACATTGCAATATGCCCTCAGCCAGGCTACACTAAGCAGTGGTCGATGTCGGAATAGACTGATAGGTCAAGACGGCACGTCAGCCCGCTGAAGTTCCCGTTAATAGCCATTCGCACTGCAGCTATGTTCTGCAGCTATCACGCGCCTATCAACAGGCTGTTCAGCTGTCAACTCTTGTCTTGAAGAGTTGAAAATATAGTCATGGCTCAGGATCAACAGCAGATTACAGACGCACTGTACCTTGGTAACCTTGACCCTAAAGTAAACAAGCGCATACTGTACGACATTTGTATACAGGTCAGCAAGGCAAATGCGTCTGCTGTCCTTTTGCACAACAAGCTGTGCATGTGCTAACAAGTATATGTATACTATTTGGACGCAGGCAGGACCTGTGGCTTCCGTCAATATTCCAGAGTCAAAGGACGACAACAGACCTCGATTTGGCTTCTGCCATTACCAGTCTGTGGTGAGCAGCAGCAGTGACATTCCTGACATCTTTTACAGCAGTCGTGAAAGCCACAGCCTGCTGAATGGCCTCTGCAGGAGTCTGCTAAATATGCTCACAGCCTCTTTCAAAACACAGTGATGTTGTATGGCCGAACCATGCGGGTTGACTACTCCCCACAGGGCAATCCTGAAGCAAAGTCAATTTCTTATGTCACAGCCAAGGGTGATTCACCAAAAGCAGCAGCTCCCTTGGGTGCAGTTGCTGCTGCAGGAGGTGGTTTTATGCTGAAACGCAAAAATCGTAATGTAGATATGACGCTACCAGCCCCAATTCAGCCATAGGATGATGTTTTAGCGCCTTGCATGATGGCTATGACTTCAAAACATACACAACCAAGGGCAAGGAAATCTGCATAAGGGACTTGTCCCAATTCAACTGCATGCAAAATCTGCTGCCATGCTCCAGCATGCTGGGCGACAACAAATGTAGAAAGCACAGACAAACAATGAGCAATGTGCGCATGGGGCCAAGAGTACCAGTAGAAGTGTTTTGTCACTGTTGAGGTATTCATTCCTGGCATCACTTGCTCTTGCGGTCAGGGCAGTACTGGTACCAAATCAAGCTTGCGTGTGGTGTCCAGATCGATACACCTAAACACATGTAAAGCAGTTGAGCGGAAGAGCCTCCAATGCCGTGAAAGCTGTCATGCAGATCGATGAAATTCGGAGGACATACGCTCAGGGCTAGCACTGGCCCCTTCCGTCTCGCTGACTCAGCTCAATTATTTCGTGAATACCTCTGGGAATCTGAACTCTGGCTGCGAGCGGTAAGCACTGAGTTTGTCACAAGCAGTGCTGCAAAACCTTTGCAGGCTTTCTTGGTGCCGGGGAGAATTGCTTGTCAGAAGTAGTCAGTCAAAATGGCTCACGGAGGTCCTGTTGACCGTGAAGAATGTGTGTATATGGCTAAGCTGGCTGAACAAGCCGAGCGGTATGATGAGATGGTGGAAGAGATGAAAAAGGTTG
>JAABUP010001167.1_pt1 | contig 55441 bp, 3 predicted proteins | sample 5559201 | NCBI WGS metagenome assembly JAABUP01 (sample SAMN10711887, study PRJNA513373) | rock metagenome | isolation source: Antarctica rocks | place: Antarctica | reverse complement strand
AAGGATATATCGTAGATATTACTAGATAGATAGATAGAAATATAAAGTATCTAATTAATAGTTAGCTAATTTAGAGAGCGGTAAGGTTTATAGACGTAGCCTCGATCTAAAGTATTATCGTCTAAGGCACGATTTAGTAGTAATTACGCGGTAATACCGATTTCTATAAATATTAGTTAACGCCCCGTATAACCTTTCCGGTACTTACTAATATCTCGTAACTACTATATTAGGTAAATGCGACGAGTACTAACTTTCCGAGCGTTATAGCTATAGATGAGTCTTTTAAGATATAGTAGATATACCGCTATTCTAAACCTAGCCGCGACTATTAAAACGTTTTCGTATATACCTACTAGCGCGCTAATACTATACGGCCCGCTAATTAGGGCTAGGTAAGAGTAGTCGAGGCCGTTACTAGCGTAAAGTAGTAGCTCTCGGGTTAAGCCTTTACGAGGTTCTATAAAGAGCTTAAGTATATCTTACTTCCCGTCCGTCTAGGATATTACTATAAAGAGATAGGTCTATAGAAAGGACTAGAAGCTAATCGAGGGAATTTAAATATAAATATACTATCCCGGCTCTACGTTAAGTAGCTTCGAGAGTCTTATATTAATCCTTACTACCCTATAGCTATAGGTAATAAAAGCTCGCGGTGTACTATATCGAAAGATACTATTACGGTATAGTATAATTATAATCTAAAGCGATAAAGTTATAAGAAATAAGGTAGCGAAGATATAGAGATAGTAGCGAGGAAAGAGCTCCTTAGACGGGAGGTAACGCTAAATTAAATAAATAAAGAGTATAACTAATACTTAATACGTACGGAGGAAAACTTCGTAGGCAACTTTACGGAAGATAGGATAAGAGAGTATAACGATTAGATATAGAGAAATAGCGCCCTAAAGAAAGTTAATAAGTAAGCGATAATAAACGAAAGAAGACTTATAATAAGTTCGAATAGATACTAGTTCGATATTAGATTTAAGGCTCTACCGCCGATTACTATTATAATAATATAATATAGCCCGAGTGTAAATAATACTAAGCCTCCTAACCGGTGAACGCTTCGATATAAAGTAATAGAGATACTAAGGATATCTACTAGGAAGCTAAGATAAGGGCTAGCGAGTAATAGAATTATATTAATTAGCGAAAGCTTCCCGGCTCGAAGACTAGCCTATAAGAGCTTCGAGACTCGGAAAAAGAGGTAAAAGAGATTCGTAGTTATATAGATAGCCTAGATAAGGACCTTAGCTCGAGTCTACGGGCCTAAAAACCGATAACGCCTAAGAAGATAGGTATAGGCTAGGTACTTAGATATAAAGAAGAGAAGATATCGAATAAATTACGAAATATAGCGAAACTAGTTTATAAAGATAAAAAGGACGAGGATACCTCCGATAACGATAGCGTATATTCGGGTAATTTCTATAATTTAGCCTAAATTAGAGTATACTAAAGAAGAGTAAAAGGGCGTAAAAGGGGGTATTATAATAGAAGGAAGAAGTAGGCTTCTTTTTATAAATTAGATAATAGGGAGTATAAAAAGTAGTCGAAACTTAAGATCCTTAGGAAGGGGCCGAATTCGACGGTTACCGCGCTAAAATCGGAAATATATATTAATATTTAAATAGGTAAGCCTAAAATAACACCTTAATTAAATATATACTTATAGCCCCTATATACCGATATACTAGCTAATTCTACTATCTATCGTAGCTCTTCTAGCTACTAGGGCGACTTAATAAGAGGATACTAAAGATATTAGCTATTACTTCACGTAGAATACCTAACTTACCTTAATTAAGGCCTTTAACGAGACTATAGACGTAGTCTCTAATAGAAAATAAACCGCTTTCGAACTTATCGGCCACCGATCTAGGTCTTCTACTCTAAAGATCCCATTATCCTTAGAGTACTTCTATATTAATTCTATAGCGATATAACCGACCGCTCGTAAGTCTCGACTACTATTTTCTAATAAGCTATTATAATACTCTTAATTAGCTACGTCTATAATTAGTAGAAAGCCTCGTTATTTAGAAATTATAGTTAACCGATCTTAATAATCCCGTTCGTACTAATTAAAACGTTCGAGCACGTAAGTAAGCTATAGAATAAGCCCTTTAAGTCGAGATAGCTAAGGCCGTAAAGAATCTATAAAGATAAGTAAATAGATAAGGCGATATTATAAGAGAGTACCTATCTAAGTATTACTATAAGCTAAGGTTCGGTAGGATAGGGAGGTAATATAATAATCCTAGTAAGGGAGATAGATATATATTTAAGAATAGTATAGAAGCGACGCTCGAACTAGAATAACTCTAGAAAAGAAACGAAATTCTTATACCGGATCTATTATAGTATATCTAACCTCGTACTATTATCTACTTTTTAGATTATAACGATATCGTACGGATTAACGTTCCGAACTACGACGGTTATAAACTCTTAAAATTTAAGCTCGTAGACTTTCTAAAACCTCTTCTATAGGGACTCGTAATTTATCTTTATATACTTAAATACTCTAACTCTAGTATAGACCGCCTTTATAAGCTAGAAGTCCGAGGACGTAACTATTCTATCTCCTTTACTATCTTCGCGGGGGATAATTCTCTTTCTCTTAAATAGCGATATTATATCCTTTCGAGGAACTAAGGGTTCTTAGAAACGGGTATTATATTTTTAAACTTAGGTTTCTATACTCTTAGAACTTAACGGTTTAGCTCTTTCTAATATATCTAGAGCGATATACGTTTTACGTTTCTTAGATTCGGTCGCTATTAGATGCGCTACGCTTAATCCGTCTTAGAATATAGGAAAACCGGAGAAGAGAACTAAATAAAATAACCGCGTTAATATAAATAAATAAGTAGGCTCGTTTCTTTCCGCTAGGGGGTAGGGAACTAGCTATTTTAGAGGCTTAATAGGTATAGATAGTATTTCGCGCGATTTTATCGAGTATACGTAACTAGTATTTACCTAAGGCTAGATAGATCTTCTCTAAATACGACGTAATTATACTTAAGAAGAAGATATTAGGCTCGACGTAGAGAAGAGAGTTAAATATAAGGGTACCGCTCGTATAAAGCTTAAGTAGCTATATTTTTAATAGGACGAGCCCCGAGAGCTCGATACTAAGAATATAGAAAGACTAAAATTAACCTTTAGTAAAGACTATAGGCGGCTTAATATATATAATTATATACTAGTAGTTATTAACTAGAAGGACCTCGATACGGCACTTAATAAATCGGGGATTTCTACCGAGAATTTGCTTAGTAATAGCTATCCCGAGCTAGTTTTTCCGGCCGATTATCGATTAGAATATCTCTACAGCCGATATAGGATCTAAGCCGGAAAAGAAGTTCTCCGCCGCGAGGATAAATAGTAGACGGTCGACTTATACCTCGCTAGTAAGATTATTTTCGAATCGTTAATAGCGAGTTCTAATTAGTATAGATATTTATTACGCACTTAAATTATACCTAATCGAGGAATACTCTAACGAGAAGAAGCCTACCGACGGTAAGATCTATCGTAAGATTCGTAGATATTACTTCTAGCGGAACTTATAGTTTAAAAGGCGATAGTAGACGCGCCTAAGTCGATATAGTACGAAGAATTTAAAGTAGCTTCTCCGATACTAAGAGCTCTCGGCGGGGTTCGACGCTCTCCTAGATATTCTAGGGCTTTAGGATAGTATAAGAATAAGCGTTATATATAAGGTAATAGCCCTTAGATACGACGAGGTAAGTAAAGTCTTAAATAAAGTTTTCTACTTACTAATATATTCGTAGGAGATTTTAAACTACCTTAACTATATTAGGGATATCTAGTACTTACTACTTAAGGGAGATAAAGATACTATAGGGAGAATTAATTAAGCTACTATTAAAGCTCTCGAGCTTATAGCGCCTCGAGTATCGATATCGGATGCGAAAGCGCTTCGCGGCTAATTACTTAGTAGGGTAATCTTTAGTAATTTTACCGAGTAAGAACGCATAAAAATATAGTCGAGGCTATAAGATATAAATAGTCTAATACCCTCTTTATTTACCTTCTTCGAGGATTTAAAAGCCTTAGAGGCCTACGCCGATTATATAAAATAATTAATACGACTTACTCGACGGGATATAGTCTCTATAGCGATAGAGAGTATATTTATTAGGGTATATTAGTAAGTATAGTAAGCCGTAATATAAGTTTCGGAAGTCGCTTATATATCTCGGCGCGTAACCTCTAATAGCTAACTAGAGCTTAGGTATCGACAGCTATACGCTTTCGCTATACGTTACTACCTCGAGATACCGAGAGAACCTTAAGGTAAAGACCTTCTCGTAAGGTAGATAACTAAGGTAAACTAAGTAGTACTACGCGATTTCGCCGACTTAGCCCACCGTCTAGGTTTCGAGTCCCCGGAGATTACTACTTTAAGATAGTATCCTTACTCGATAGCTATATCGATCTCGCCTAATATATCGAAACCTATACTTATTATAGAAGGCCTAGGCGAACCGAGGAGATAGAGATACGGTTTCCCGCGTATAGAAGATTATAGGGCCGATTAGGAGTTCATCTTTATCGATAATCTATATAACCTAGGGGAAGAGGTAGGCGAAGGTATAACCTCGTTTTTTACCTAAAAGTCCGTCTATCTAAAATTTTACGGTACGCTAGGTCGAAATACGACTCCTACGGTAAGTAATTATTTAGACTAATTTACTCGACTACCGCTAGGGCGATCTTAGGAAGGATCTAATATTATAGAAGAAGATAATTCTCTAGATCTATCTACTTAGTTTTAGGAAGGGCCCGACTATATAGAAGAAGATATTATAACTCGGAGTTAATAAGTATAATAGCACCGGGAGAGGGACGGGGGCTTAGATATCTAGGACTAGGATAAGCGTAATAATATCGAAGGTAATATAACTAGAAATCGATAAGAGTAGTCTTATACGGAAGAGTAGTATAATATAGTAGAGACGTAGAAAGAGTAGAAGCGTATACTAGAAGTGCCGAAGGAGAGCGAAAGGCTAAAAGAACCGTAGTTAATTCTCGCGGAGTAGTAGGAGATAGTAGTATAGCTAGAATAGGATTAAGAAGAGCGAAGGGTCCTAGCGGAAAAATACGAGTAAGAACGTATAGAGAAAGAATAGGAAGAGTAAAGACTTATAGCGGGATAGTAGGAAGAATAAAGACTTATAGCGGAATAGTAGGAATAATAAAAAATTATAGCGGAATAGTAGGAAGAGTAAAGACTTATAGCGGAATAGTAGGAATAATAAAGAATTATAGCGGAGTAGTAGGAATAATAAAGAATTATAGCGGAGTAGTAGGAATAATAAAAAATTATAGCGGAGTAGTAGGAATAATAAAAAATTATAGCGGAATAGTAGGAAGAGTAAAGACTTATAGCGGAATAGTAGGAATAATAAAGAATTATAGAAGAGTAAAGACTTATAGCGGAGTAATAAGAGTAAGAGTAGGAATATAGAGCGAGACGTCTAAAAAAGTAGTAACGTTAGGCGAAATAGTAGAAACGAATAGCAAAAGAGTAAGAGGAATAGTATAGGATCGACCTAGAGCGTTAAGTATAAGCGTAGTTAGAAGACCTTCTTTAATAAAGAGAATAATAGAGCTAGATACCTAACTAATTATAAGACCTAGAGCGCCTATAGATAGAGCTTAATAAGAAGGAATATTTACGATATAACCTCGTATAGTAACCGGTGAATTAGCCTATTCTAGAAGTCGTTAGAAAACGTATAACGTAAATCGACCTTAGAAAAGCTATAGTAGCGAATTTAAATAAAAGGATAGAGAATTTATAAGCTTATTAAGAACCGCTTATCTTTAATCTAGACCCCTAAACGAGCTAATTAATAGACTAAGTATAAGACTAAAAGTTTAATCTTAATATCTCGGCACTATCCTTAGACCTAGGATTAGAGGCTAATTTCCTCTTATAAGAAGAGCGGCTAAATAGGAGTCGGGTAAGGAGCCTATACTAGAAAGATATAGACGTTTATCTTAAGTTTAAATCCTATTAGTAGCGGGTATAGAAGGATGTTAAGACCCTTATAGTTAATTAATATAACCCCGATAAGACTAAGCGTAAGGTAAAGAGTATAGCTATAAATTATATAAGGTAAAAGGCTCGGCTATTTAATATATACCTATCGTTAGAGACTCCCGATACTTATTATAAGAAAGCCGTTCTCTACGGAACGTATACGATCCTCTTAATTAAGGATCTAGGGGTTAGTATCGATAATAATATTAAAGCCTCTATAGACGCTCTCCGTAAGGACGTAGCTTCCTATTAGCGAGTTTTAAAAAGGGCTAGATCGTATAATAGATCTTTACTACGGGCACGAAAGAGATTAAGATAATATAAGGCTTTAGGACGTATTAAGGCTAAAGAGATAATAGATATAGATTATCGTAAATAGAAATCGAATAAGAGTTCTAAGGTATTCTTCTACGTTAACCTTAATACTAATATAAGCTTAGCCCACCTATCGTACGAATAGATTATTATATTAGCTTAATAATCCGCTACGAGATCCCTTTTATAGGTAGAGTAAAGCCTTAGGGAAGAGACTACGGAGTTTACGGGCTACGAGTAGTAGGTCTAAGACGTAATTACGAACGATAAATAATTACTACTATATATTATTCTATACTTAATAAATTGCGCTCGCTAGGATAACGTCTATAATTATTTAGTAAGGCTACTCGACTTACCCTCTTTACCTTATCTACCCGTTCGGCTTATAATTAAAAACGTATTTAGCGATATATAAATAATAATAATAAGAAGCACGCTTACTACGGGGCTAAATACCGGAATACCCTAATCTCTATTTCTCTCCGAGGACTAGAGTAGTAGACCTATAAGGAATACGAGAATCGAGCCGTCTAGGGTAATAATCGGTACCTACGCTAATATTAGATCTCTCTAAGTTACGCGACCGAACTCTTTAAAGCTAAAGAGAAGGATACTAGCTACTATAATAGAGGTTATACTTATAAGGATAGAGTAGATAAGGAAAGCTTTAGGGTTATATAGCTATTTAAGATCCGCGGAGTAGAATTTATTAAAGATAAGTATAGTTATTAATAGCGCTCCTATAAAGGCGGCGAAGAGGTTCGACGTTTTATAGAAGCGAAGTAGGCGTAGAAAGACGTCGGATATTAATTCGATCTAACTACCTAATAGATAGAACTCTTAGTAGCGTACCTAAATGCTATAGTATTAACCTACTATATAAATTCGATATTTTCGGTAACTCTAATATAATTTTCTTACTATAATAATCTTCCTTTAAAGTATCGATTTATACTAGCGCTACTCTAAGTATAGTTAAAACTTACTATAATTATTTATCTATTTATAATAGGGGTACTAGTCTTTATTAGCTACCTAGGCTATATCTAATAATAGCGCCTCTATTAGTAACTTATATAGGCGGCGTTCTTACGGTATCTACTAAATATAGAACGAGGCCTTTATTAGAATATTTCGGAGTCGTCTCTACTCGATAATTCCTCTTCCGATACCGCTAATCCTTCTAGTATATTCGAACGAAATTAATATAAAGTAAAAAAGATATATCTTATAATAGTCTTCTAATATAGAGTATATTACGATAAGCCTCTACGACCTAAGAATCGAGTAAGTAATTAGCTTTAGTATATATTTTCTTATTTCGCCCCCCCGCGATACTATAAACCTAAGACCTCCTACGTCCCTACTATAGTTTATTCGGCTCCGGAAGCGAAAGGAGAGGCTTCGGACGCCTCCTTTTAAGTAAATAGAAATATTTACTCCGAATTACCGGCGAAGTCTATAGAAATAAGAAGCTAGATTACTAGTCGTTAATTATATTATATAAAATTAGAAATTTAGAAAACATTTCGCGGCTATAAGGATTTTATATTATTAAAGCGTTTTATCGACCTTAATAATCGTTCTATTTAAGTTAATTTATATAAGGCGAAAAATTTAAGTAAGTCGAAGACTAAAATTATATATTTTATAAACGGGCGAGGCTAGTAGACTAAATTAAGTACCCTTAATATCCCCACCATTAATCTACGGCCTTAATATTATTATAAGAGCTATAACCCGTATATTAATAATACTATAAGCGAAGATAGCTACCTATTCTCCTGTTAGGATTATTATAACAGCCTATAGCTATCCCCACCCCATAATCTAACACGAATGCTCCGTATAGTTCATCCTCCTAACCTAAGTAACTTATATCTAGCTACTCATAATCTTCTAATAGTCGAGAGAGATAAAGAGATATAAAACGGATCTCTCTACGAGGATTCCTAACTACCGTATTTACCGAGTAAGATAAGGCGATACCTTAGTACGGGCCTAGGTAATCCGGATCTTAAAAAATCGTTATTATAAGGCCGGCTAGTAGTAACACGAGAGTGCCTAAGGGATAGCCCTATAGTTATTAATATTAGTAGGGAGGAGTAGCACTATATTACTTAGACTTACGCCGGCTACTAGAGCTATATTAATCTTAATAATAGCTAGATAGCTAGAGATAAAGTAGCTAAGTCGAGCCTTAAAGGCGTTAATAATAAGTATATTAACTATTTAGTAAAGTATATTTTAATAGCGGGCTAGGTCTAATACTATATCCCTTAAATAAGCATAGCTATTATAGTATCCGCAAACTCTATACCTAGGAATCTATATATAGAGGCTTCCCTCCTACTACGTAAAGACTAGAGCCTATTTCTTCTAAGAGGTCGTAACTATCCTTACTCGCTACGCAGCTATAAATATACTATTAAGTCGCTATTTTAAATCCGCTACGGACTCTTCGTCCGGAATTATATTTAGCCTAGATATATTTAACCTAGAATTTAGTAGGAGAGCGTAAGCGCTAAGTCCTCGGTCGTCGCACGCGAGAGGGCGGCCCGTTAGCGGCCCTAGCTCTAAATAACCGAGGGTAAGAGTAGCTAAGTACTCTATAAGTAATAAGAAGAGCTCCTAGGTATCCTAGCGACTATCCTTAGTCTATCTAGTATTACGCTATAGACTAGATTCTAATAGGGCGGGTAATATTAGTACCCTAGACGACCTAATCGTAAAGAATAGAGGCACGATATCTACCTATAAGTAATTACCCCACCGACTACGGATATTAAAGTAGAAGCTATAGATTATAGTAGGAGAGCGGATTATAGAGCTAATACGAACTAACGGCTATCTACTTTAGGAGCTAGCTTACTATAAAGATACTCGGGCCGCCGACCTAGTATTCTACGGGATAATAGTCGATCTCTATATAGCGTTTAAGGATACGTTAAAAGAAAGATCTTAAAAGCGCCCGGACGTAGAATATAAGCTTCTAAATTATTAGGATATTAACTTCGGTAATAGAAATATCGAAGATTAGGTCTTCTAATTATATTTACGTTATTAGATAAAATATATTTTAAAGATTAGACTATATATTATTCGTAATACGATACGAGAAGATAATAATAGTAATATAACTTAAAGTAAATAGTACTCCTAATCCCTATTAAAGCTAGGCTTAAATAATCCCTTTAGAGACTTAATTTCCCCTATACTCTATTACCCGTCGGCGAAGTATAGAGAATATCTATTAATTTCGAGATAATAGCTATATACTAGTTATCTAATTACTACTTACTATCTTCGACTATATCTAGAGCATTTTATAGACCTTTATAGCGTAATTCTACCTAGATACGGTTAGTTTTCTCTATATTATGGGCTATACTTAGAGATTAGACCTTATAAAAATAGTAGTCTAGGTCCCGTCTTATCTAATTATAGGCCTTATATAGGCTTTAGTATATAGTATAGAAGTCTTTATATTAGCTTCTTAATTAGTCGATCTCGAAGTAATCCTCGTAGCCTAGCCGGGCGGATCTCTCCCCTATATCGGCTATAGGTTCTAATCTAGATACCGCTATAGCGTTTACGGTTAAAATAGATCTTAGAGAATCTAATCGGCTAGGAGATATTATAGAGTAATCCTATTATAATAGTAAGTAAAATTAGCTACGGTATCCTAGGATCTAAGATACTAACTATTATATTATAACTTACTTACGGTAATATAGTACTAGTAGGTAAAAATAAGTCGAGCTATAGGACTAAAAAATGCTCCGTCCGGTAGGTTTTTCGACGCCCTATAGTATCGATAAGGGACGCGACTAGACTCTCGTAGCTGCGCCTTAATATCCGAAACTTAGGTAACTTATATCTATATACGTAGGAGTTTTATAGCTAAGCTAACCCGGAAGGATTAAGGCTTAGCTCTACTTTTAGTCCTATAATACTAGATATAGTATCTATATAATCCTCTTCCACCCCTACTATATAGTAGTACTTATTTTATTACGGACTAATCTCTAGAAACGAACGATATAAGTATCGGTATCCTATTATTATAGTAAAAGTTAGAACTAAGAAGTATATTATTCGAGAAAAAGCCCGGAAACGGATAAAAAGCCTATTTAAAAAAGCGAACGAGCTAGCGCTAATTACGAACGTATAAGTCTACCTCGTTATTAATTGGAACGTAAAGTATTAAATATATAAATCGATAGATTAGCCCGGATAGCTACTATCGGAGTAGGAGATAGTAAGTTACTCCGATAGGCTTAAAAAAGTCCCTAACCTAATTATTCTAGGAAAATAGCTACCCTATTCTACACTTTAAGGGACCCTTAGACTATTAGAATAAGAATAACGAAGGAGGTAGTCGAGGACGGATTTATAATATATATAATAGAGGCTTAGGAAAGTTATAATTCGAAAGCTACCGCGGCGGTTCTATTAGCCCTAAGCGGCGTATACTCCCTATTCCTAAGCCTCTAGTATTACTAAATATTAGGAAAGCCTCTGCGCCGTTAAATCCATTAACATCTCGACTAAGGTACTAGTAGATTATTTTTAAGCTAAGCGATAGTATCTTAAAACTTAGGGTAATTTACTATATCGCTTTTAGTAGGCGATCTATATTAGATAAAATTACGACACTAGTAGTCCGAAAGCGATACGCCCTCGGATATTATATATCGCTTAATATAGCTAGCTTTACGGATCGCTAAGCTCTCGTAAGCGCTTATATATTTATCTATTTAAATCCTATAGCTAATTAGGCTTGTAAAACGTAGATAGCTTCGGAAGTTTAGCTACGCCTTATCTACCTCCCGAAGCTTAGGCAGAATTGCCTCTACTATTCGATTAGTCTTATTATAAAGTAAGTAGTTTTCTAGAGATAATCGTGCATTTAAGAGCTACTAATATCTTACTATCTAGCCCTACTCGAGACGCTAGCCCCCTATCCTATAAGCTATCTATAGTATAACACCTATAGTAAATATTAAATATATAATAAATAAATAAAGTATACCTAAAGGTACCTCTAATATCGTAGCCCGACCGAAGAAAGATAAAGGTGCTAGTAGTAAGGTTACGCTCCGGGTACCGGTAGGCTATATACTATTATTCCTAGCCTAAAGCCTAGTTAGCTATAAAGCTATCCTCGTAGGCCTTATTAAGGGATACGAGGTAATTACCGAAGTAGTCCTAACCTATAACGACGTAGGTTATATCGCTAAGGAACTAGCCGCTATACTATTATTAACTAAGTGTCGCCTAGAAGGGTTTAAATAAAAGATTATCTCGCTTCCTTTCTTAATAGAGTAGTCTCGCTATAAGAGCGAGTAAGAAAACTATATAGGAGTTATTATTAAGACTAAGTAGGGGAATAGTAACCTAGAGAAGTTAATAGCGGTTAACGTTTTCTCTACCTAGTAAGGTAGACCTAGATTAATTTAAACTATAGAGTTACTTAGATCTACTAGAGTAAAAAGAACGACGTCCCCGATACTTATACTAAGATAAGTAGGGTAGAATATAGACTCTTTATCCTTATCTATAATAATCTAATAGATTAATAAAGTAGGAGATATCGCTTCTAATCGTAGAAACGTTATATCTATCTCCGCGCTTATATCGAGCTTCGAAGAATTCTAGCTTATATCGAATTTAATAGATAGCGTAGTAGCGAGGCAACTATTTAACTCTATTAGCTAGTCGTATTTATAATTTAGTATACGTACCTTTTTATAATAAACGCTAAAAACATAGCGAAAATTTCTACTTAAGATATACTTTTAATAATATCTATCTTTACTTAGATAATAGTAGACCGATTATTTAGGAGAAGGAATTCCCTCTAATCTAGACTCTATTTATTAATACTATTATAACACCCTAATTTTGCCGCCTAAAACTATAGTAATATCGGAAATTAATAGACGTATAGTTAATATCCTATATTTCCGGGGTACTACTAAAAAGAGCTTTAAATCTTATTTAAGAAAATCTATAAAGTACGATCGGGGATTATAATAGTTAGCACTTTAGTATAATAAAACTAACCGATTAATTCGGTTTTCTAAGTAAGATCTTATCTTTATATTAAAGAACTACTATTAAGTACCTTTAATATAAGCTTCGGACGTTAAATAGGCTTACTAACTCTAGATTCCACGCCCGCTATAGATAAAGCCCGTATTATAGCGGATAAAGAACGTTAGGCGGCTAATAGTATAGAGGCCCCGCCCTAAGTCCTAGGTAAGAGATTATAAGAGAATCTAGGTCCTAGACTTAAGTAAAGAGGCTTACTAACTCTAGATTCGACGCCCGCTATAGATAAAGCCCGTATTAAAGCGGACAAGGAACGTTAGGCGGCTAATAGCATAGAGGCCCCGTCCTAAGTCCTAGGTAAGGGATTATAAGAGAATCTAGGTCCTAGACTTAAGTAAAGAGGCTTACTAACTCTAGATTCGACGCCCGCTATAGATAAAGCCCGTATTAGAGCGGATAAGGAACGTTAGGCGAAAGAGAGAGTAGTAAACTCGACGAAATAGACGAAGCCTCTAAAAAATATACCCCCTATTAAACTAAAGGGAGAGGAGAAGGGGAAAGGGAAGGTTAGAGCCTAGCCGATTTAAGGCGAGTCTTCTACCGCTAGTATCTATATATAAGATAAGCGTTCGGACGGATCGCTAGGTAATATAAAAGGAGGCCGACTAAAACTTACCGAGGAATAGAAGAAAGTAGTAACTTAGATTTTAGAGCGTAAAGTATCTAACTATTACGGGAAGCTTAATATAGACGCTTTGGCGAGTAATAAAGTAAAGTAGGTAGCGTTCGAAAAGCTAAAGCCGCTCGTTAATCCTAAGAATAATAGGCACCTATAAGCCGAATTAGCCTTTAAGCGTACGTTCCTAATTTACCTTTACTTCTACTCTAATTATCCGATATAGTTATTAAAGACGTAGCTAAGAGACTCGGCGTGCTAAGTAAAGATTTTATTAAAAAATCCGATAAAGACGATAACGCTAATATATCTATATTAGAGGAAGATAAGGTAAATCGCGAAGCGTACTTAATAGAGGGGATAGAAAATAATAAAAGTATAAAAGCTAATAAGAGAGACGCACTCTACGCATTTTATTAAGAAAAGTATAATTAAGCTTTTAAAGCCCTAAATAAGCTTTCGGAAAATATAAAAGACGAAAGCGTAATAGAAAAGCTCTAAGATATTAACTATTAAATTATTATAAAGAATAAGGAAATAAATCTCCCTTAATAGTAGGAGCGAAAGGCTATAATTAAGGTATAGGCCTTCTAAGAAAAATTCGACGTAGTAAAAAGATATATAGTAGACTTAAGAAAGAATCTAGACGACGCTATTATACGAGAAAAACTTAGAAACTAGGAGATATTATAGATTATATTTAATAAGGAAAAGGGATACCCTATAGAATAGGTCCTTTTAGGACCCCCACCCTAAACCTAGCCTCCTATAGCTACCGAGTCTTCTAAGACTACTAAGGCCCGTAGAAAAACTAGAACTCCTAGACGAGATACCTAAGGAGGCGTTTAGACTAAAGTAGGTATCGCTATATATAACGAGTCGAATAGAAATACTACTTTCGGAAAAGTTAAGACTATTAGAAGGGTTAGTAGAGGTATACGTATTATTATTAACCGGGGGATAGACGAAAATCTATACTATAAAAGTTACCCTAGAGGTATATTTAGTAACGGGGTAGCTAAAGAATAGCTTAAGAAATCGTTATATAATACTAAAGAACTACCTAGGATAAGTATTACTAAGGGTATAAAAATTCTTACGTATATTACCGTACCTCGTATATCGAAAAAGGAATAGAGCCGTAAGTAGATTTAGTACTACTATGTCAGCTCTTAGTAGAGAACGTATATATCTACGAGGTTAACGCTTATTAGGTTAAGGGGTTATAGCGCCGAGAAGCTAGAAGAGGACGAAAAAGCGGTAGACGTTATAAGTGAAATACTACTCGGGGAGCTCGATAATTTCCGAAGATAGGGGCTATACCCGGATACCGGAGATAAATTACCGATTAAGATAGATAGGATATACTATAGCTTAGAAACGGGGAGCCCGAAGATAGTAACGAGCCTAATATTAAAGAAGAGGATAGTAAGGAGTTTTAAATTTACTAGAGAGCGGTTAGCCCTTTTCTATAATTATTCTTTACTATTAAATAGAGACTTAAAGAAGGATAGTATAATATTAGCGAGATTTTTAAAAAGGCGAGTAAGGGTTACTCTACGATTTCGGTAAATATACGTACTACGGTACTATATAATATACTTATTACTAGGATAGATTACTATCGTTATTAATCTCCGGGGTCTTTTAGGGGACTTAGAGGACTAATAAAGCTATTATACCTACTTTCCGAGTTCTCTTAAATTAATAATAGCTATTATAATTAATTTTTATAGAGATTTAGGGGTATTCGGTTAAGTAGTTAAACTAGTCGGTAGCCGCTTTCGGGGGTAGAAATACTCGAGAAATCCTTCGCTTCCCTCTCTACTTAAGAGGATAACATAAGAGGAATTACGCGGGGTAGTAGTTATATAGTGCTCGAGATCACGGATAGATATAGAGGCGAAAGTCGTAGTAGGTCGACCTAATACTATTAGCGGACCTTCCTTAAGACCGAAGCGCGTAACCTATAAGAACGAGATCCTAGAATTTCTTAAGAAATTTTAGATATTATAGACCCTTAATTAGCGTTATAGATATATATATACTAAGTTATTAGAGAAATATTAATTAATAAGGGAAAAGAGATATCTTATACCTCGTCCTAGGTAGTAGGGCTAAGCTTCTATTACGAGCGAGCGGTAAGCGTTAAATAGTATCTCTATTACCTAGTAGTAAATAAATTCTCTTATAGAATATTATTATAAGACTTAGATACCCTAGCCTATCGACTAGATAAGCTAACTAACTATAGTCGGATCTTTTTAAGTAAACGACCTACCCTCTTATTACCGGATAACCGTCTCTTATAGGCGGCGCTAGAATTACACGATATATATAATCGGGGCTTCGAACCCCGATAATAAGGGGTACCGAACGGGGCCCTAAGTCTTTATTAGATTACGAACTATTATATCGTTTAAGGGAAAGCGCTAATCTTTCTTCGTCCCTACGTAATACTTTATATATATATAGTTATAAGCTTAGAGGGATAACGTATTAAAAAGTTAATAAACTTTTAATATCGATAATATAATAAATAGAGGTCTAGCTCCCCTTCGTAGTAACCTAGAGTCTTAGTAGTAGTAAGAAAGACTAAGTTAGATATATTATATTACCTTAATAAGTTAATAACCGTAGTCCCTAGAAGGCGATATCTAATAGTACTAAAGTAGTAGTATCGCCCGTCTCGGGCCTTTTCTAGTATATCCCGCAGTTTAAAATAGAAGGTAGAGACTAGTAAAGCGAAGAGGGTCTTCTTATAATCCTAAACTATTTTTAGCACGTAAACGCTTTCTCTTATCTTAGTTATACGATCTATATTATTAATTATAGGTTCGTTACTAGGTAGTAAGGAGTTTAATCGAATATAACTCTTACGATATATCTCCTCTACCGAGCTTATAAGTTTATCCTAGATCTTCTAACCGTTAAAGGAAGATATATAAGATCGCTATAGTCGAGGGAGGTATCTATCGAGGATAACGTATCGAAAGTTACTTAATCTAGGAGATAGCGAAGTTTTTTAAGTACCGGTCCCGAGCGATATAACGATATTAGGAAATAAAAGGGAGGGATTATTACGACGCCGTTCTAATAGTGTAATCCGTATAGGATTATTATATCCACTTATCCTACCGTCTTATATAGGCCCCGAAGCCATAATCTAGGTAGACCGATATAGTCTATATATATTAGCTAGTAGGTATATTCTAGGCGCCTCCCGCACTTATATAGGTGCCGCTAAGGTTCCCCGACTACTATAAGGTTAGTCTAAAGCCCCGTTAAGAAATAGTCTACTTACGCTTCCTATATATACGGTTTATCCTTAATATCCTTAGGTCGAATCTACGTATAACCTAATATAAAACTTTAGTTCTAATATTAGACTAAAGCGCTTAATTATACTTACTACACCTATCTTTCCCTAATCCGAATCTATTATAGTTAGTAAAAATAACTAGCGAGGTATAGCGGATCGTAGTAGTAATAACGCCGACTTTAATTGCGAGAATACCGGGTTAGAAGCTAAACATTCGATCTTCGTATCCTAGGTATTACTTAAGGAAATCTTCGAGGGCACTCGCATCGTAGTAACTATCTCTATACTAACCTTATAGTATAAGACGTACGCGTTTAATAAGATTTATCGGCCCCCGAGGTCTTTTAAATAGCTTTCGGGCTAAGTTATTAAAGATATAGATATAGTCTATTATATATATACCGCGGAGGAATAATATATAGACGAGTAGGCCGCCTAATTACTAGATTAAATCGTTTAAATCTAAAGGATTAGGCGCCTAGAGGGAATAGCTTACTAACGCTCGTACTAAATACTATATTAAAAAGATCTTAAAGTTATAGCTCGGATCCTATAATACCTTAAATTATCGCTATAAGTTCTAAGGGTATTATACTATAAGTCTCTCCTCCGTCGATAGCTAGGATCCGCTCGCTAGCCGAGAAGGGTCTAAGTTAAACGGTACCGCTACCGGAACGATATAGTAGATATACCCTAATATAATATTAATATTCCGTAGCGGGTATCTTATCCCTATATATCCGTATATAGACGTTATATATAGCGTGCCCGTAGGATATCGTATACTCTAGCGGACGGCGGAGGTACTAGAGATATATACTATTACTATAAAGCCGCGACCACGGCACGTTAAGGTAGTAAGATTTCTCCTAATAAGTCTACGCCGCCGTTTTCCCCTACGAAGCTATATCTATAAAAAATATTATTAGATATCTCTTTACGCACCGCTCTATATATTCGGTAGGTTTAGTAGCCTCTCCTTTTAGTAGAGAGGTCTCTTCGAAAGAATTAGTAAAGGATCTAAGGTACGAGGGTCGATAAATAGTATTATATACTATCTCTAGATCGAAACCTAATTATTAATTAGCCTATAGCCTCGTTAAAGTAATAGGCGACTTACCGTATATCTTTAGAGGATAAGTATCTAGTAAGATAGTAGAGGTAATAAAGGCGGCCGATATACTCTACGGTAATATACACTATTTCCTAAGTCGTAAGAACGCGGCTATATAGATAGCGAAGTCTAAGTTAACTTCGTTACCTAATCGACTTATAGTAATAAAGTTAAAAGGGCGAAGGATAGAAGCTACCGTGTGAGATATAGCCCGCTAGAAGAACTCCTCTAGATAAACTACCGGATAAAGGCACTTATATCGTAGTCGAACGTTTCGTATCTTATCTATCTACCTCTAGATTAATTCCTTTAATCTCCGAAAACGTACTAATAGGGAGATCTATCTATCGGCTAAGTATAGAACCTTAATTATAGAGAAGGACTACCTTAACTTCTTCTTATCGAGGCTAAATCTAATATCCTATATCTCGAGGAGATTATATATAGGACTATTACTTTCCATCGTACTACGTTTAATAATAATAATGCACGGTTTAACTTTCTTAAACGTTATCCCTCTACTAGTAGTAGCCCACCTTTATAAGCGCGTAACGACACTCTTAATATCTAGGAAGTTATCGGTAAAGATATAGATTATATTACTAAATAGATATAGTAGGCGTATATATAACGTATTATAGATATTATATAAGGTCGAGGCTTTCGCCTACTAAAGGGGGAATAACTATATCTTATAATAGGATATATTCGATATAGATGTCACGGTCGCGTAGGGATTACTTTCGGCGAAGAGAATAGGATAATCGGAGTAGATACTTATATTATCGACGCGTAGGGTAGTAATTCCATCCTAGTACCCTTTCTTAATTTAACTTAGAAAGAGCTCGCGGAGAGTATTTTATTTAGCTTTCCTACTAATAAAAAGTAGTAGAGACGGGTACTAAGCTAAAGGATTAGTTAGCTCCTTAAAGATCCTCCCTATACGACCTAGATTTATTAAGACGACTTCTTTTCCACCTACTATATATAACTATCCTAGATACTTATAGACGGTTATATTAGTCTACGTGTTAAATTTAAGTATTAATAGGTTAGTAGACGTCTTAAGATAGAGAACCTTAAGCCGCTTTTATACTCCGCTAATTACTTAGAAAATAGTCGTAGTAAGGTATCCTATTTTAACCTATCCTTAACTAAAATAGCGTAATAGATACTAAGGCCTAAATAAAGGGCCGGTTATATACATAAGTTAGAATATCGATAAAACGCCTAAAGGATTCTAAGATTCCGACTATATATAAGTTATCTACTCTAACTACTAGCCCCTACCTTTCTTATCTATTCTTATATCGACACCCGCGCCGGATCTTATACTAGAATTTCGAGATCTACCGAAAGGTTTTTAAGAATAAGCTACTTATAGTATAATTAATCTACTATACGCTCTAACTATCCTTATAAATATCCTACCTCTAATTTAGTTACCTACTATTCGTAGAAAAACCCTAGAGAAGTGTTATCTAGAAGCGTAGTATAAGATCCCTCCCGCTTCGGAAATTTAAGCCTATTAATAAAATCGATTAACTTCTAAATAGTACCCCTCTTAAAATTAAGATAATTCTCTATATCTCCCCGGCGGCCGGATTTATAATCTAATACCTATATAGCGAGAGTACGCTCCCGCCTTTTATTCTCGAAAGCTTCTCGTTAGTTATTTAGCTACCTCTAAAGGCCGGTAACGGCTTACTTAGACGACTCTACCTACCTTATATAGTTCCGTATACTACGATCTAAGGCCTTAAGACGAAGCTTATTTAGTTAGCTAATATAGCTAGCTCGAAGTAAGTAATCGTTAAGTAGGCCGTTCTAGATTTAGAGGATAGTATACTATTTTTAAAGCCTTTAGTTTAAGAACTATTTAATCCTATAAGTAGTGTAAATAAACGGATCGGTTCGCTAGGAATATTAGCTTCGAGTCATCCTAGGGAAAATAGGCACGGTTATACTTAGAGTCTAGTATTAATAATTTACGGTTTAACCGTTTAATTCTATAGCTATAAGACTAGGGGTAGAGGAGCTTAGATATTAAATCGTTCCCTAGGAGCGTGCTCGATAATTATACTAAATAATAGTAGCCTATACTAGCTACTTAGAATGTCTATACCACTAGAACCCTTCCGATAAAAATGTATATAGAGGCTTAACCTCTAATAGAGCGGTTCGTTTCACTTTATCGGTTAGCTAGCTATTATTCGTCGATTTATAAGGGCAGTGCTAAAGGATTTAACCGGCGCGTAGCGCGATATCCTCGGCGTCTCGCCTTAGCGTATACTATACGGTGCCGGCGCGTAGGCTTATATAATTAGCTTAGATAGGCGCGTAGCCCTATAGTAGATCGAAGGATCCTCGCACGGACCTTACTAAGCCTATTAAGAAGGCTAAGCCGTAACGTCTAGATCCGTTACCTAGTAGCATCTAGATATAGATATCGAAAGCGCTAATAAAGTAGGATACCCGAACCTTTTTCTCTATTAAATAATTTCGAAATAGCTTTCGTAAAAATAGAGCCTATTAATAAGGACTTATAGGCGGAGCTCTAGAAGTATATATAGGATAAATAAGGTATTAATTTAACCGACGCTTTCGGGGAGACTAACGTCTCCTTAGACCTAATTAGCTTCGAGGAAGCCGATAATATAGTACGCGACCGTAGGATAAGAGTCTAGGACCTAGATCTCTAAGGAACGTATATAGATTAAGGCGGACAAATTTTTTAAATATCTACGGAAGGGGAGGATAAATTAGAATAAGAGTCGAAGAACCTCGGTAAAGTTAAAGTACTATACGGCTCTATATTCCTATAAAATCGGTATTTATTAACGTTTTAGTAGGCTATAAAATAATCTAGAGTAAATAAATTACTATCCTATAAGCTAATCTAAGCTAACTATAGGGATAGTTAAATAAATAATATCTAATAGTACCTAAAGGATCTAGAACCCTTCTTCGAGGCGATAAGGACGATCTTAAAGATACTAACGAAGCAAATTAATCCTTAGTAGGAGGCTAAAATACCTACTAGTCTAGTTAATATATAGTATAGTAGACGGATCGACCGTAGGTAAATAGATAGACGTAGATTAAACGGGGAAGTCTTCGAATTAAAATTATATTATTACTATAGCTTTCTATTAATAGATATTAGTTTTAGTATATATTCGCCTTACTATTAACGGCGTATTCCGGAGTAACCTTTAAAGTTTAGAAGTCCGATTATAGCTCCTAAGCGTCCTCTTCTTAATTATATATCTAGTCTTTACGTTTTAAGTAGTATTATTAGTAATAAATATTAAGAGTTCTCCTAATAGCCTTTCGATAAGAACTTATTTATACTATATTTACCTTTTTATAGTAAGTTTACTCTTATTTATACGTAGGTTAGAGTACGGCTAGATAGCATTCCGTCTTAAAGGACCTAAGAATAGTAGTACTTCTACGCTAGGAAGATAGTAATATAGCCTATATTTAAAATGTCTTAGCAGAATTTTCATCTTCCCGATATAATACTTTTTCTACCGTTATTATATTACTTACGGTGGAACTATACTTAGCCGAGAAAAGTAATCTTATAACGTCTTATATACGTAGCATTCTCGAAGTTTTTATACTTTACTCTATTACTACCTCGGACTATATATAGATCCTAAAGTACGACGCCGCCGATCTAGAACGATAGGTTAAACTTATCGCGGAGGTTACTAATTCGCTTCCTTAACGTCTAGTCTCTTTAGATCTTTAATTATAAGACCTCTATATCTAAATAGTAGGATTGCTTAATAATATATCGTTACGCCGTAATTAACTTCGGGCCGAAATTATTAATAAAATTATTCGATTAGTCGATACGTTATCGGTTAATTCTCCTTTTACTATATTTAACTATAATAAAGACGTCTATCGGTATAACGCCGCTACTCTACTACGGATAATTAAGCTAACGGGTTACTACTAGATTACTATAGCTTACTACCTCGTAACGGAAGATATCCTTAATAGTCCGCTAAAGTACGCTTAAATCTTTAGAGAATTATACTAGGCCGAAAGTATATTAGAAGAGAGAATCGAGTATAGCTATTATCCGACCTATTTAAGTAAAGCTTTAATATCTTCTCTAAGTATCTTAAGCTATATATTAAGCTCGCTAAGCGTCTTTCTTAGATCTAGTCGGAGATTCTATAAGGCTCTAATAAAAGGTTCCCGCTCGCGTTACGAAAGTCTTATAAATCTATATAAAAATTAATACTAGCTATTAGATTTAAGGGGGTTTTTATTTACTTTTTATTAGAAATCGAATATCCACCTTTAGAATAATAGCTATCTAGGATAAGTAATAGAATAGAATAACTAAATACCCTATTTATACGAAACTAGATCTAGCCCTTATACTATAACTCTCGGTATCTACTATACTTCTTCTCGCGTTCCTTAGGTCGAAGCTTAGGATAGGCCTATATTAGGAATTTCTCGATCGCTTAATAAATCGCGTGCCCCTTACCGTTTATAGGAGTCGTATTACCTTTTTACCTAGATAACGTAGTAGTATCCCTTATTTTCCTAATATCTTACGATATTCTAATAGTAAAAAGTACCTTCCCGATGCGTAGAAGCACCTTATCCTTAAAAGATTTTACCTAACTCCGTTTAATAAACCGATAGATCGCTTAAGCCGAATTACTTATTAGGGAACTTCTTAGACCCTAAAGGCTTCTCTCTTATACGATCGCCTAATCCTAAGCCGCTATAACGTCCTTACACCTAATAGCCTCGATTATATAAAGTAGCTCCTTAGCGCGCTCTTTACGCTTCGGTACTATATCTTCGGATTAATTCGAGAAAGCTATTATAGCGAGATTATCCCGTTCCTTTATCTACGCCTAAGGAGGCCCTAAATATAAGGGGGGTACCTAAATATATATTTACCGTCGATTCGGCACTTCGCTATCCTCGCTATTAGGATCGTACTCGGCTACTCGTCGACGTTTTAAACGATAATTCGGCCCTAGGACCGCCTATATTATAGATCGCTTACTCCTTCCTTAACGCTTAAGCTCGACTATACGTATAAGGTAGCGATACCGGAGCGTATCGCTATTAGAAAGATCCTCTATAGGGTTTCGTCTAGACGCGAGACTATTAGTATTAGATAGTACGAAAACCCCGTAGTTATCGTTATTATCTTACTTCTAGGATACCTACGAATTATTAGGGGATTCTATAATAGGATTAGTAAGATATAAATACTCTATAGAATACGGTTAAGTTCGCGTCTTATTCTCCTCTAGTATAAGCTAACTTCTCCTTAGTAATAGCTATTATACGAGCTAACCGACCCTCGTCCTCCTCTAGGGAGTTATACTACCGGAGTATATAATCCCGGAGATTTATATCTACGAGTATCTAATAACTTTTAGAATTATACGGAAGAATAACCCGTTCGTAACTATTATTTACCGGCTATCTTATATTACCGACTACGGATCTAGACGTAAAATAACTATCTAATACTAGGGTCGTAGAGGGCTAATTAAGAGACGCTAAAATTAGTATTATATATCGGTTAGAGAGCTACTAGCCCGGCCCGAACCGGGAGAAATACTTATCGACCTTATTAGGCTTAACCTCTAGGAGGTACCTATTATAGCTTACGATAAAATCCTTCCTACGATAGCCCTCTTTATAGCGTTTAATCTCGAGCTATAGCTCGTACTATATTTAAGCTTTATTATATCCGGCCGAATTATATTTACCTATAGTAGTCTAGCTACTTACCTCGACTTTTCCGGAATCCTCGATAGTAGATAATTCTTCGTACGGTGTATTCTCTTCCGGAGTAGACTTATCTATAGTCCCTTTTAAAGCCTCGGGCTTCGAGGGTAGAGAAGTAGCTATAGGTTCTTCGTCCGAGGCCGATTTACGTCTAGCTTATCTTAATTTCTTAAGGTTAGCTAAGACCTAATCCTTTAATTAGGTATTACGAGGCCTAGTAGTTATATTTAGGCCTCCTAGATTAGTCGTAGGCCTATAACTAAATAGTTTCTCTTTACGTTTCTTTCTAGGCCGCGGTCGATTAGTTTCTTTTAACTTTATAGTTAGGCCTTCTAAGTCGATAAGAAGCGTAGAGTATTCCTCTTTTAAATATAATTCGGAGAACTCGGCGAGGATATCTTCGATAAGAATTAATGCCTAAGCTCTAGTTAGAAATAAAAGATATTATCCGCCTTTACGTACCGAGTGCGCCGGAGAAATAAAGACGTCGAGCTTAGCTTAGCACGCTAAGGGACCTTTTCGGTCCTAGATATAATTACTTCTTAGTATACTTACGTAACCTTATTAAATTACTAATACTAGTCTACTAAAGGGCTAATTATACCTTTACTATAGCTTAGGGGTTATTAGATTTATATTATAGTAGGTACTTATAATTATCCGAATTCCCGCCTTAGTATATAGTAGATAAATCCTAGCGCCTAAAATAACTACCCCTTTAAAGTAACCGAGAATAATAGGTCTACGGGCTAGCCTAATAATCCTAATACTTAGCTTAGGCGGCTATCTAGAATCCCGAGCGGACTACGCCTCGTTACCGCCCTCGCCTTATCCTATAACGGTACCGCTAGTAGCTTCCCTATCGACTATCGTCTAACCGTCCTCCTCTTAGGGTATATCTAGTTTTATAATAAAGCCCTCCGAATAAAACTCTAGATCGATAGGTAGAGTAATAGCTTAAGGAGTAAATAATATAGTAGGCGAGTTAGGAGGCGGCTTTAGGCCTCGCTTATATTACTCGCGGGGAGATTAGGTAGATAGGCTATAGGGAGAGGGCCGAGGGTAGCTTTAATCGGTAAGCTAAACCTTAGCTTTAAATAAAACGGAGAGAATACTCTATTTTTATCCTCCTAAGTGCTTAATCGTTACTATAGCTCTTCCTATAAGTAAAATAAGCTTTTCCTCGCTTACTATAAGCCTAATCTAGAGGTAGGGTAGCTTCTAGAAGCCTTAAGATCTCTCTATCTTCGATAATTATATAAAAGGGCTAACCTATATACTCTAACGTTACTCGTATACTATAGCTAACGTAGCCTATTAAGAATTAGAGGAACTAGTCGAAAATGTCTAGTCGCGATGGATAGGGTCTTTCGAAATAGACTAGGCGGAGTCGTAGTAAGGCCTAGAGCGTAATAAAGATTAAGGCTAATTTAGTAAGCCTATATATCTAGCGGAAATTATAGATTAGTACGTAGTATAGTCGCTCTCCCTACTAAGATACTACCTATGTCTAGAGCGTTTCTAGATCTCGGCCGGTATAGAAAAGGCTCTATATTAAGAGTAGACGGGTATCGTTCTCTAGATATCGGAGCGAGGGATACGTATCGTATATACTTATACTAGTATAGTTAGTACTATTCTTCCTATTATATAATTATTACTAACGCGAAAGAGTCCTATCTACTTAATTCGCGGAGGCTTAAAAGGTTTAGTATTTCTAGTTCTAAAGTCTAAGATCGTGCCGGAAGTCTAACTAGTAAGGACTAATTAAGGTAGGTAATCTAGCCCTATAAATATCGTAAATTAGCGCGGCTCGTAGGACTATAGATAAAGACTTTAGCCCTTTTAAGAGTCCGTCGTAACGTCGAGAGACCGTTTATATAGAAAGGCTTTAGTTTAGGGTTATAAAATCTATAGATAATACTAACGAGGAATAATATATCTTATAGGGATAGGCTTAATAAGTTTCGGTTAAATAATACTATATCCGCCGCTAGAGATCCGGATTAGTAGAGTATCTTACTAAGAAGCTAGGTAACTTCGTACTTAATATCGTCCTAGCTCTTTTAGGGAAAATGCTCGAGACGTACGTACACCCGTAGGCTCTTTAATACTTATATAATAGTAGTCTCCTACTTATAGCGGCTACGCCGTAGTAGATCGCGAATAGATAAAGATTTAAAATCTCCTATCGAATTAAGGTGGGAAAGGTTACCTATAAATAAATAAAGGTATAGATAAAGGACGGTCTATACTAGTATTTACCGGCTAGTAATAGTAGAATTCTAAGGTTATTAATAATATACTTAGACGCGGCTCAGGAAAACCTACCTTAAATTTAATAATAAAAAGAGTAAGCTCTAGAGCTCCTAAGATTCTACCTTATACTATAGTATCGCGGTAGCACTTAGTAAGGGCGGGTATCTCTAGGGAAATTGCGTTTAGCGCATTATTAATAAACCTCCTATATACTTTTTTCCTTATAGAAGTATCTCCGTACTTTTATACTTTACTTCCTAGTAGATATATTAGGTTAATATTCCGGATTACGCACCGTGTAGGTATAGAAGAGAGAGAGCGAGGCGCCTTAATAATAAGATCCTAATAATCCTTATACCTTTCTCCTATATAGAATATAGGAATCTACTTAAACTCCTATAAGTATAGCTCGACTTCGGGGTAGCTAACTACCGTAGAGAGGGCTAAGAAGCGGACTATTCTTATAAACCGCTTAGGACTTCGGGGTATACGGGAGCCTTCGTTTAACTAGATTAGCTAGTAAGCTCTATATTTAGCTATAGTAAAGATCGGGTGGCTTAACCTCCTTACTCTACTCTCGTCTAAGGGCTTCGCTAATCTCTCTACTATCTTATTAAAGATATTCCTCGATCTTAAGCACCTTATAGTATTTTTAAGGTCTAGACATTACTACTAATAACTTTAGATATCTAAAATACTACTCGGACGTAGAAGACCGGAGATAATTATAAATAAACTATTTAAGTAGGGGGGCTTTCCTTCTCTAGAGTCTAGACCGACTCTTAGCTAGCTATAGCTAGGATAGATAACGTATACTTTCTAAGCTATCTTAGGTATATATAATTTAAATCGAGAGAGGTTACTAGGAGTTACGATCCTAGTTAGCCGACTTACGTAAATTTATATAGATACCGTCTTAGTAGTGCGAAATTATCTCGGCTATAATTAAATACCTATAGGTCGAGTCTTACGGAAATACTACGGTTATTATAGAAAATATTCCGTCTAAAGAACGAGATAACTCGAATAACGGGCTTAATTAGGTCTAACGAAAAGCATTTATTATATATCTAATACATTATCTCTATAGCTTATAATCTATACGAAGGATACAAAAGCTCTTTTATAACGGTAAGGGGGCTTAATCGGAATAGCTTTAGCGCGTCCCTATATTCGTACCTAGCTAAAAAAGTAGGATAAGTCTCCGCTCCTCTTAAAGTTTATTTTCACAGCCTAGTAATAGTCTATAGCTTAGCCAAATTTAATTATACCCTAGTACTAATAATATTAGGCTATTTCTACTTACTCGAAAACTCTTCGATAACTACGAGGGGGAGGAGTCTATATTCCTAGTAGACCTCTATAGAACGTTATCCTCCTTTATCCTATCGGATAAGTGCAATAGGCTATAGTATAGTATCCGAATCGCATCCTCTATTTTATTTCGACTTAGAAACATTTCTAGTATCGGAAGCTTATTAAGGTTTACTAGGTTATAGGTAATAATATAGTACTATTCCTATCGCTCGCGTATATAGACTCGGTAGAAGCTATTAGACCTAGTGTCCGCTAGGAGCATTAAAGAAAGGAGAGAAGCGTTACTCGTATATAGCTCTTTAATCTCTTAGGGAGCTTTCTAAGTATACGTTAGAGATATTCTTTATACCCGCTAATATAGATACTACCTAAAACTCGATAGCTATATCAAATCCCCTAAACTCGAGATTACTCTACTAAGAGGTACTACGGTAGGACTCTAAGAAGAGGATAGGTTCTAGCTACTATATTAAGGGATAAAGGAGGGGTGGGTTATTAGTAAAGCTACGTCTAACGATGTCTCGTTAGTACTACTCTACTATCGAGGATAACGGCGTTATTTACCTAGTTATCTTTACTCTCTCCGTTAGGGTCTTTAGCTATTCGCGCGATTTTCTTATAATACTAAGCGCCACTCTTCTATAAATATCTAGAAAATGTCCTTTAAGAACTTCTCACCTAGTTCGAAGACTTCTATAGCTATATAAATAAATTCTTCTTCTTCGCTCTTATACCTAATACTAGGCTCGGGATTCCCTAAGAGTATTAGGCGGCCGATAACTATTATAGACCCCTATATAAGAGATTTCTCGTATATCGGCGTAGACCGGGATTCTAGTCGCGTCTATATCGATATCGATTATATCGTTAAAAATATTATGCGATTTATAAGTAAGGGTCGCGAATAATAAAAACCCTTTTAATACCCTCGTAGAGGATCTCGATTAGGCGAATAATACTAGAATACTAATTAGCTAGCTAATGTTACTTAATATAATCGACGATACTTAAATAAAAGCTTATATTATATATTATTTATATTAAAGACCTAAGTAAGGATAATTAAGGCCTCTTAATTAGTACTACTACTAATCGCTCTTTAAGGAATACACTCTCTTAACGCATCGTCTACTTCTTTCGGATTATCCCTAAGACCCTAACTCTCCGGCACGCTTTAGTATTCTTTAAGTTAGCTTTAGTAAATATAATCTTTATTAACCTACGCTAGGTTAAAAGCGTTAGGACTAATAATAGTAGTACGCTTTAGACTAGTCCTTAACGAAATAGACGATATTTCGGTACGCAGCGTTCTTAACGCTTTAATAGATTTACGACGAGCTTCTAGAAGGAATCCGTTTTCTAGTAGAAGCACTAAGGTAGTAAACGGTAGAAGAACCTATAATTATTTAGTTATAACTATAAACCTATATATCCGACTTACTAACCGGGGTGTATAGAGAGATAGGTAATAGCAGCTTTCGCGCTAACGATATTAACACTATTACTATAATAACTATTAAAGTACACGTTATAGCGAGCGCTAGAAGTCTAATTTTTTATCTTAGGTTTATATAGAGAACGATATAATAGCGCCTATATAGTAGACTAAAATATAAGAACTCTAGCGCGGTCGTACCGAATATCGTCTAAAAGCGTAATATATCTCCGTGTAAGCTATTAATAAAAGGTAGTAACTTTACAAGTATTGTTAGGATAATAACTATAAAGCCTACCTAACGGCGCCCTAACTATCCTACGGAGGCGGTCTATAATATCCCCTACGTAAGAAAGAGCTATACACGAGGTAAGTATATATATAAGCGGGTTCTTATCGAATTACCTATAACTACGATACGCAGCTAATAGAAGCCCGAAGAAGGGGCTTAATAAAAGGTCTAATATTTACTTCTACACGGATTAGCTACTATCCTATACGAATCGAGAAAGCTAATTACGCTCGTAAATCCTAGGCACTTAATCTAAGCTAATAAGGATAGCTAGAACGTAGTTAACTACGAATATAATTACTATTATATATACTAACCGCGTCGAGTTTATATCCGAGCTATAGTGCTACTAAGGTAGGGAAAGTACCGCTATAAAGGAGAATAAAGCGACGGGGTAGAGAATATAGAGCTCGAAAGTCGGTAAGATTCTTAATATAATAGGATATATAAGTGCTATAGGGTGTAAATATAGACGCGTTAGATTAACTAGTAAGGTAAAACGAGGTAATAGAGTAATTACACTTTTTCTAGAACATTAGAGACGAACGGTTATACTATTATATTTACTCCTATCTAGGAGGGATCTCGTCTACGGAGTAGATTATAATTCCCTTCTAGCTATAATACTATTAGGTAGAAAAGACGGGGAGATAGGAAGCACTAAGAAGTAGAGAAAAACACGGGGAGACGGGAGACCTATATAGAGCAATCTTTATATTTTCCTAAATAAGGAAAGCGTACTTAAATCCCCGGGGTACGCTATTCTACTTTAAGATCTCTTATAAGAGATCTTAAAGTAGAATAGCCCCTATATTAGCGGACTTTTATAAGGATCTCCTAATAGGGAATAGCTCCTTAGTCTAAGGTTTTATTATATTAGATAGATTCGTACTTTTCCTTATCTAACTTACTACTATAAAATCTAGATAGACTAATATTCGTAAATAGATAACGCGTATAGCCTAGAGAGCGAGTATATCCTAAATCTAAAATCTAGGCTAAAATACCTAGAAGACTATCACCGCTAGTATAAATTAAGGGCGGTAGGCTTACTTTAGAAAGCTTTAGGACCGAGTCTTAATACCGAGCTATACGCAGTCGAAGCTAAATTCGCTAATTTATAAGCCGCCCGAAACGGGCTAAAGTCTCTTCTAGGTTACACTAGGGCCTAATCTCCCGTAATAACTTCCGAGGTCGAGTTTATTAACTATATAGCTCCGCCTACTAAAGCGTATAAGTCACGAATTTATAGAGAGGCTAAAGCAATCCTCGATAAGGTTCCGAAAGCGAAAGATTAGATTTCTAAGTAGAAAGGGGTTAGTATTACTAGCTAGCAGCTAAAAGAGCATATAGTTACTAATATATTTAGGCACCTATCGACTAGTACTACTCTCGGGGGAGTAATTAGCTAAGTCTAGCTAGATAGTTCTAGCCTTCGGAGGTACGCCGTAATTATAGGATCTTCTCGATCTACGGCTTTACGTGCCGTACTCGTAGTATCCTACTAAGAATTACTCCTTATATTAGCGTACATCGCCCTAGGGAAGTTAAAAAAGTTCGATAAAGATATAATCTTAGATATCTTACGCATTAGCATTAGTAACTTATTATAGAAGAATTACCGTCGGCTTATAAAGGGAGTACTATAGGCTAATAAGCTTATCTTTATACTATCTAAGCGTAGCTAGGGTATAAGAGCCGCCGAGATATTTTTCTTCTATAAGCGTATAGCTATCTCTAGCGTTAAGTAGACTAATAATTCTTAATAGGCCTAAGCGTTACTAAACTTTCTCGACTTATAGAAGTATTAGAGGAGGGCTAACTAAATATCGAAAGGGAGTTACTAAAAGAGAAGTTCCTAAAGAGTATTACTAATAGGCACGATTAGAGCGATTTATAGGTACCCCGCTTAGTAAAATCCTTAGCTAGCCCTTTATTAACGTATACCTCCCCCTTCCTAGCTTTAGGCGTCTTCTAATTAATAGTAGAGATACGGAGATCTATAAGGCTCTTAGCTATTCGATAGGTACACAACCTAGGAGGAAAAGAGCCGCCGAGATAAAAAGGGACCGTAAGTATTATAAGCGACGGTATAAAGCTTAGATCGTTAGTAGCCGTTATAATAGTATTATAGCCTCGTATACTCTAGGAACCTAAAATTAGAGCTTATCTCGGTCTAGTTATTACCTTTAGTAACCTACTCCGTCGTACCTACCGGTATAATCGTTAAGTACTAAATTAATATCGGCGCCGGTAGTAGAAACCCCGGCTACGTAGTTATAAGTATAAGAAGAGAGTACCGAGAATATAACTTTTAGGGCTAAAGACTTTAATCTATTTAGGCTAGCTTTTCTAATTCCTCTAAACTTTAAAGGCTTTCTAGATTTCCTACCGGCAGACTTTATTCTAGATACCACGATATTAGAAGGAGAAAGAATAGGGGAGAGCGCTATAGGTGGTATATTAAGTTAAAGGCCACTAGATAATAAGTAGTAGGAAGATATTTCTTTAAGTTAGCTAAGTCTAGGATATTTTAATATATTAAATTAGGAGCGGATATAGGAGATCGGACCCTTCTAAGAGTTAAAAGAATATATATTTTTAGGAATAAGATAGGGGACCCGGTCCCTATCGCTTAGTCTAATATACGAGTCCCCTAGCGTCGGCCCGTTAGCTTTTTCTCTTAGCGACGAAGATATAATCTAGCTCCGGAGTAAGGATAGTATCGACGCTATAGGAGTTATAATAGCCGGGTAGTAGCGGACCTTCTAAATTAAGGTGTAGTTTTCCTATCGTATAAATCGGGATTAAATAACCTAGACTAGTTATATATTTAATAGTAATTAGTTTTAAAATATACTATACGGTATATCCTAGATCCTACTAACTCTAAGTCGCCGGCTAAGTTCTAGATATCGCTATTATATATACTAAGAGTAAGTTCCTCTAATAAATACTTAATCTTACTATCTAGTAACTTATTCGGCTTATATTCTTAATTTCTACGGCTATCTATAGGTCTTTAGGTTATACGAGGGAGTTTATCTTAAATCTAACTTAATAGATCCTTACCCGCCTATAAGGCGATATCGCGATTTACGATCGTAGTTATAGCGAAGTCGCCGGGGAGTAGGATAATTAACCGGGAATCGATCGCTATAATAGCGCGCTAGGACGTATTAGGTTCTAGTTAATATCTATAAACGTTCTATACGAGAGAATTTTCGGGGAAGGTAGGGTATAGGGATTATATATAGTCTACCTTATCTAGGTATAGCTCGCTAGGCGTCCGTTTAAGGGTTAGAAACTCGTATAAACGAAACACTTTAAATAAAGCTTATAAAGCGTAGATACTACTTTATATAATAAGTAGAGGAGTAGAGGGGAAGAAAAATTTACTTATCTTAGTCGCGATTTTATTTTTATAAGGCTCTAATATACGCCTATTACTTTAGGCTTTTATAATGCCGAGGATTTAATATTTAACGCCCTATTAATAGCGTATTTCTTAGACTACGAAGTATAGCCGAACCCTAGTACCTTAGTATTAGGATAATCTCCCTATTTAGATTCTTATAAGTATACGCTAACATCCACAGCTAAAGCTAGACTCCCGGATCGTCTCTATCTAAGTCGGACGTTTAGGACTCTACCTTTAGAGTAAGAAGAACGAAAATAACGGCTAATTTAATAGGAACGAAGTCTAAGAGGTAATACGCTAGACTTCTCGTAGATAAGGAAAAAACTAAGGACTTCGTCACGGGCGGAGACCGGTACGAGGGGTAGAAGGATAGCCTACTTCCTATTCGGGGGGCGATCTAACCTAGCTAGGCCTTTAGATATAGATCTATAGCTTAGAATCTTCGGTTAAGTTACCTTTATTTAGATAATAGATAAACTAGTAAAGGCCTATAGTAGAATACAACCTAACGAGCTAATCCTAAATACTAGTTTCAAACACCTATAGTAGACGGACTATAAGCTCGTCTAATCTATAGGCTAGTATATAATACGTAAGGTAATATAGGAGACCTTTAAGTTCTAAGTAAAGATAATACTATAGTGCTAATAGTCTTACTAACGCTACCACGGTTAAGGCTTCTTATAAAAAGATAAGATTTTTTTAATTAAGGGAGTAGCTACCTACCGCGCAATCAAATTTATAAGACTAGATCGAGATTAGTTATATTACTTTTTAGCTAACGTAGGGAAGTAGTCGTTAATCCGTACTAAATCTACTATAATAAGTACTAATTCTAGAGCGTTAGGTTAGTATAAGAATATTAGTTATAAATATTATAATAACGAGCATAAAATCCGGTAATATAAATTACTAGGATATAAGGTAAAATAGAAGCGCTATTAGGTAATAGGAAGATATAACGGCGTGTATTATAGGATTTACAAAAGTTATCTAGCGCATCTAGGTGCTGAGCCGGATTAGTAAGCTATTTATAAATATATCGATATACTACTTTAATAGTATAGATAGACTATCTTATTTATATAGATATAGTTTAACCCTAAGGTCGCCTATAATTAATTAAAGTAATCGTTAATACCCGAAGTTTAGCCGCTACGCTTAGTTATCGATCCCCTTAAGCGTTAGTAGGAAAATGTTATAGCCTAGGCCTACTCCTAAAGATTAAACTATAACTACTTATATAGCGACCCTTAGTCCGTATACTAGGGATAGAATCTATCCGATAGTTAGCTAATATAATAATATAGTAGCTAATAGCTATAGGAGATAGATAAAGCTCGTATTAGATATAACGAAAAGTAGGGGCGACCTCTACGTTACTAATAATTTTCTAGAACTCCTCTAGCGGATTCTAGAGCTCTCTACCCACCCCTCGAAACCCTTCTCTATATTAGATTAACCTTACCCCTAGCTTCGGTATACTCTAGATTAAATAACGATAACTAATATAGACTACGAACGCCCCATTAAGCGCACGTATTACTACTAGACTATAGGAGCACTTTAACTACTAAGGTAGGAATACTCGGACGCTTCGGAAAACGGATTTAAATTCTTAGGATATTAGGCGAAACGGATAAAAAGCTTTTCTCACCTAGTCTTAGCTTAGGCATATATACTCTCCTCTCGATAGGTAGAAATTCTTAAGGCGGGAGGCGAAAAGGCTTCGATAAGCTAGAGCGCGAGCGTTAATAGAGAGGACTTTTAGGAGGTAGTAATATATAGCTATTAGCGCGCTACCGTAACCCGTAGTAATAAAACTTTCTATACTCTATAGTATATAGAGCGGGGCTATACGACCGTTAAGTAAGCTCGTCCGATTCTACGAATTTATATACTTACGTCCTTAGTATAAAGCGAACGAAAGCGATACTAACCTTACTTTACGCATTCTAATCTCTAGAAGATTTCTATCTATTAATAAGAGTCTCGAAAGAATATACTACTATAGCGCTTACGGTAGTCCTAATATTACCGGGATATAGACCTAAGCCGATAAAGCTTCTAGTTTAGCGGTTATCCTAAGATCTTAAATACTTTACTAACGTCGAAGATAAGTTCTATAAGAGGTTATCTAAGTATCTCGGCCGATATATAACGCTAAGCTACTCTAACGAAGGTATCGTCTCCCTCTTATATAGTTCACTTTTCGAGCCTAAAGTACCCTATAACCTAATTAGGCCCTATATATTCGGTATTAGGTAAGCCCTTAAGCCGATTAAAGATAACCCTAGAATTATAGCTTAGTTAGTAGTTAGGCGATTACCGGGGGCCTCCTCTTTCTAGCTTACTATAATCTAGATAGGTTAAGTAAGAAGAATATTAGATTCTACTTTAGGCGGTATACTACCTATTAGCCTTCCGGTATCTTCTTAGACGGGAGTTATATAGTTATTTATCTAAGCGGGATATTATTTAATCTTAAATTAAGTTAGATATATTTTACGCGCTAGGGAATTTAGTACCCTCTACCTTACTAATTCCGATACTATTATTCCCTTTACGACATTACCACCGTTTAGAGAAATAGCCGTATCGGGTACTAGCCTCGACGTTCGAAGACATCTATTATATAACTATAGACCGATATAGGTACACACGTACTAGATACTCGAGCCGGAAGGATTATAGCTAGCCTAGAGGCAGTGCGAAATAAATACCCCTCCCGTATTATAGTTACTACTAATTTCTCGTAACGATACCTCTAATATACTATAAGTAACTCCTATATTATAGAAAGAGCGCGACTAATCTCGCCCTAGCTATAACGAACGAGTGTCTAGCGATGCTACTCTAAACCTATTTAAATAGTATAGAGGACTCGAAGGCGGTCTATAGCTAGAGGAAAGTAAAGGTAAATATCTATAGATTATCTATAATTTAGATAAAGAGGAGGGTAAATTATTAGGATCTTAATTAGATAGATCTCGCTTTCGGAGCTCGTAAGATAGTTAGGCGCCGCTTTAACGCCTCGAAGGCTAAGACCGGATACTATACGAGTATCCTAAATTAATCCGATATACGTTATATAAAAGGATACGGAACCCCGGCGCTTTTACTAAGTCTAAGTTACTCTCTAGATATCTCCGGCCTAGAATAAATACTTCCTATTAGATCGCGTTTTTAGTGTTCGCGGCTCTAGTAGCTATAACCCTATTTAACTACCTTTCCGTCGTTACTATTACTATTACTCTCTAGCGCTCTATCCTAGCTCGAAGTGGCCTCCTAGTCGCGACTAATACCGGTAGCGCTAGTAAAGCTACTTCTTAAAATACACCTTCCGGCCTAGTTTCTTTAGCTAGAAATACTATCCCCTCTTTTAATACTAATAAGCCTCCTATCCCTTCCTTTTATACCGTAACTCTAGAGACTTAAAGATCCCTAAGAACTATTACGCTCACCTTTAGGAATATAACTACCGTCCTAGCCCTAAGTGTCGTGCCATTTATAGGTACTTCCGCCGGAAGTATTATAGCTACTACTATTTTAGTTACGCTAAGGAGCACTATTTTACTATCTCCTAGCGCCCCCTCGATTACGACTATACTAGCTAGTAATAGAACGAGCGACTATATAACTATCTCGATAACTAATACGTACGGCAAATCGCTATTACTTTCCTTTAACTTAAATTCTAGAGCCCTATCCCTATTAGGTAATCCTTTAGCGATAATACTCCCTAATAGGGCCTTTACTTAGTACACCTTTCTATCCGGATAGGCTAGAAGGATATATATAGGCCCAAACCTTAACCCCTTCGGTAGTAAGATTAAAGGCAGCTATATAGGCCCTCCTAATATTAACGTTAGTTATATAGATAGCTATTCCGTCCCGATTATATACTCTTCCGAGGGCGTGCCCGTGTTAGGTTATAATATCGATCTTTTTTAGTAAGTTAGTATCTTATATACTAATAAAGTCGACGGCCCCGTATATTTAAATCCTATATAAGGTATTACTAATAGACCGGCCCCACCCTTCTTTATAGCCTATAGGGGGGCTATATATACTTATCCGAACGATAACGATACTAATATAAGTAATCTTAAGAGTTCTTAAGTATCCTACTATATTAGAACGTCGTGTAGAGCACTATCGCGATAGCTAATAAAAAGAAGTATCGACTAACGTAAGAGGATAATCTCCTTATTATTATTACTTCCTTTTAAGCGCAAGCTTCGTCCTCGCGAGCTACTTTTATTACCTAATTAAATCTAGATAGTCTAGTTTAAATATAACGTCGTAGTAAATATCTATATAACCTATATACTTTAACCTCGTCAGATTAGCTAGCCGTAGGAGGCGTAAACTTATTAGCTTATATAAGCGAGAAAAGGCTTTTAGAGATACCTAGACTAATAAACGTAGCTAGGCCTAGACTAATACCGATATAGTTTTAACTTATAGCTCTTAAAATACTTTATATATCTAATAACAAAATTTTAAATAGTAAAATCTAATTTTAAGGCTATATATATTCCATCTTAAGTTGCGTAATATACGCCCCGTTATTCCCCGTTATATACTTCTTTCCCTTTACCTCCTTTTCTTCCTATACTAATATATAATAGGGATAATACTACGAAGTAATATAATCGCTACCTACGTTTCTATAAATACCGTACTAGTAGCGTATACTGCCGCGGGTCGAACACTATAGGAAAGGCTAAAGACTATAGCACGTAAGGATATAACAGCCTATATACTAGGAAGATCAAAAATAAGAAAGAGGCGTAGGCTATTTAAACGAGGGATATATACTACTATTATAAAGGGAAGGATCTTAACTCCCTACCCTACGCTACTAAGTTTTACTATAGAGGACGTAAGGACACTAGAGGGATAAGCAGCCTATATCTTTTAGCCTTTAAAACGCATTATAAACTATATAGCTTATAGGTATCTATAGGATTAAAGCATTCGAAGAGCGAGTTCATCTAATATCGAGATATATTAATTTATCGCAATTGCTAAATAGACTCGCAGTATTACTCGGACCTTAATAATATAGGCGTAGATCTATATATAAATATATACTATTAATTATAGAGGCTATAAATTTAGCTATTAAATATAGCGGGCCTATATAAAAACGGAGTAGGCGGCCTAGTATTAGCTTCCTACTAGAAGGAATAAAAAGTCGACCTTCGAAGACCATCCTCTATCGCCCCTATATAATTAATAATAACCCTACTAATAGATAAAGATAGCCTCGGCCTCTAAGCTAAGAAGGCGCGGTAGGCCTAAGGACTTTTACTATAGATATTTCTAATATCTCTTACGATATCTACTTCACTATTTCTACTTAAAGTATACCTTTTTATTATACTTAAAGATCGAGTTAAATCGCTTTAGTTAGTACTATTACTCCTAGTAGCTATACGCTATTCTAAATTATAGGCTAGTTAACCTCGAGCCTACTTTATACTAGGACTAGAGCGCTTAGCCCTAGCCCCTAAAGGTCTTATATCGTAGATACCTCGTATAATCCGAACGCCTAATAGCGTAATTTTGCGAATATCTAGTCTAGACGGATATTTTTTCCTTCGCTATATCTCTATACTTTTCAAAATCTTTATCGACTTATCGAGTATTATAGTACCTAGCCTTATCCCCTTAAATGCTCTTAGTAGAAACGATACTATCGTCTATAGGCTAGATAGATTTAACTAGGTAAATATCGGACCTAATCGTACTCGGTTCCGTTAGGCCTATTTAATAATAGCTCTATCGGTAATTATATTTATCTATCGTACTATCTATATAGAACTTCTATTCTATATTAAAGTTCGCTATTCCTACCTTAGATCCCTAGAGTATCGTCTTTTAGAGTCCGCGAATACGGTATTAATAACCGATATTCCTATTAAAGATCTTTAGGCTCTAAAAGAGATTTATAACGTCTTTCCGGGAGGTGTTCGTACTATATAGATTAATCGAGATCTTACCGCACTACTAAAGAATTTAAGATAGCGGTAGAGCCTTATTACTACCCTAGAGGCTACTAAGACTAGGCTTCTTAGACTAGCGGTAAAGTTACTACGTAAAGGCCGAAAATCCGATAGGTAGTATCGGCCCGATATAAGAGAAAGGAGACTATTATAGAAGAATTATATAGTAAAGAATAACCGTGAATATACTTATCTACTATTCGAAGGTTAGAGTTAGATACCGCCTATTCTATATATTAGGAGAAGAGTTAATAAAATCTACTATTGTCTTTTAGAGCTAGTGCGAATAGGCGAGGAGATTTAAGCTAATAGTACGGAATTAGCGGACCTAGATTCTAATCTATAACCCTTAGATAAGTATCCCTTATTACGATTAGCTTTTATTTAATTTAATACTTAGATGGCGGCTTATATAGCGTATTAAACTATTATCCGTACTAATCTACTATAACTAACCGTTCGGCATATTAATATTATAGTACACGATATACGATAGGGCTACCTATCTTACCTATCGTAGAATCGATAGGCACGGAACGGACTAGCGTAGGCCGTTATTATTTTACTCCTTCTCGTATAGACGATACCTATAGCGTTCACCGGGTTTCTTTCGCAGATTATAACCCTAATAGATTCGATATCGTAGCTATCGTAGATAATATATAGTCTAGTATAGTTTAGAGGGATACTTTAAGGGATTATACCTTAATCGATCCTAATAATACTAACTATATTACTACTAGGGATCCTACGCGTTATAATAGGTCGATAAGGGCTCTTAATAGCGACGGCAGTAGAGCTATTAATATAGAAATTCTACTTTTCTTTTCTATTTATATAAACTTTTCTTACGGTATCGTTATCCTCGAGTATTACTACGATTATTTAGGACCTCTACTATAGTCTAGACTCTGCGCTAGCTCTAATCGCCCATAATCTACCTAAGACTAGTAACTACTTCTTTTTATACCTTATATTATAGGGCCTATCGGTTAGCGCAGCCACCCTTCTATAGGTTTAGGGTCTAATTAAGTAGCTTATTATTACCCCGTTAGTCGATTACACTCCTAGACAGAAGTTAGAGAGGCACACCGAACTACCCTAGATTTAATAGGGTATAGTATTTCCCCTCTACACTAATTTTGCGTATATAGGTAAGCTATCTAAACGATATTCGGCCTATTTATTAACGATAGGACTAGGTCTAACGTACTCGATTATTATACCTCTAATATCTCTATTTAGTGCTATAACGTTTAGCCTCTTCTAGTTTATTTTTCGCTATAATCTCCTTTACGTGTCCACCTTTAACTACGATATAGGAGGTAGGCTTTACCCTACGGCTTTAAAGCAACTATTTACTAGAATTTATATAATAGAGTTATACTTAATAGGCCTTTTTCTCGTAGCTCGTAACGACTACGATCGTTTTACTAGTATTAGCTAAGCGGTAATCGTCTTTCTTACTATATTAGCGACCGCTACTTACTAGTTACTTCTATACTAAGCTTTTACCTTAGCGCTCTAATATTTACCTACCTTAGAAGACGATAGCGCCTAAGAGAGCACGGGTAAGGTAAACGACTATCGTACTATAGAATATCGAGCCCTAGACTACCTAATCCGGGCATTCTCCTAGCTAAGCTCTACCGAGCTCTCTCGAAATCTTTAAGATAGTATAACTAAGCTCGTACGAATCTAGCGTTACTTATCGGATCCGGAAGAGTATAAATTCGGTATAGTATAACTCCGTTATCCTAATATCTAGATCCTAAGAGATTAGCTAGGGATTAGTAATAATAAAGTCCTCTAGGCGTAGAGGCTTACTTAGATAATAATATTTAGTAATTATCTCGTAAATTTACGTCTAGATAGACGGATAGTACTAACGTAGTTACACGTTCGAAATTTCTTAAAGCTATAAGGCTTTAACTTACTACGGGGATAGGGAATAGTATCTAGCTTATAAGTCTACTAGGTAACTTCCTTAGCTTAGAAGGTTCGCCCTTCTACGAGATATCTCTATAAGTAGTTATCGAAGGGCGGTCTACTAGTAGAGTAAGGCTAGAGCGTATAAAGATTATTCTAGGACGACGTAAAGAAGGCTTCTTCTAAATATAGTAGCATTTATAATAAAGGTATATAAGTAAGTCGAAAGGGTAAGTTAGAATCGTATTAATTACCCTATATTCTAATTAATCGTTACGTTATTAGTATATTATTATTACCTCTATCCTCTCGATCGTCCCTTCCTAGAATAATAAGGAAAACACTATTAAGCGACGGGACGCTATTAATAAGGTTTAGAAGCGTAGATAGAGAGAACGCTACCGTCCGGCTAGGCTTATAAGCGTATTTTAGGGATTCTCCTTCGCTCCCTTTAATATTATTCCTAGGATCGACTATAATAGTATTAAGGTACCTAGAGGACCGTAGTATAAGTAACCTCGGGTATATAATAATCTTAGTCGTTAAAAAAAGTCTTTATAAAGAATAAAGTACTTATCTTTTATATTACTACGAGCCTTTTAAAACTTAGTACTACTAAGAGACTATACGACTAAGAGATTATATAAGTAATATAAGCGGAGAGAATAGGTTATATAAGGGGATAGTTTATATAAGCGGAGGGGTTATATAAGCGGATAGGGTATAAGCGGATAGGTTATATAAGCGTAAAGGTTATATAAGCGGATACTATATAAGTTACGTTAAGTCCTTTAGAGAACGCCGTAGAATATATTAAATCTCGGCTTCCGTACGGACTCGTCCTATAGGAGAACTAAAAGGACCTTATAACGCGGGCCTCTATACTTCGTATTTAAGAATCTTAGAACCCTAATAAGGAGTGCGCCGATAACGTAGCACCTAATACTAAATATAATATTATATAGCTTTCTTTCCCGGGTAGGAGCTAGTAATAGAGCCTACGTATACGTAGTAAGAATAGAGTATATCTATTAAGGAAGCCTTTAAGAGGGTAGGATATCTTATAAATCGATTACGGAGCGCAGTCATCTATAATAGGTACGAAAAGAAAATCCAATTTCTATCTAGAGCCTCTATAGCTTCTCCCACCGGAAAAGCACTTAAAGCTACACCCGCTCACTCCCTACCCATTTCTAACAGAGTCACCGGAAGAGCTTAAGGAGAATAACGTGAAGATACTAAATATAATTAAAAGAGACGGTTCTAGCCTAGGGAGCTCCGCTTCTACCTTACGATATAATATATCCTTATTAGATATAACGAACGCGTGTAAATCTATCCTTTACTAAATCGACTAGTTAATAGTAGTAGCTAATGTGGTCGGTAATAAGCGTACGGTCGCTTACCGAGATACATTTAAGAAGATACTACGAGCCTAAGTTAAGGAGATACTAAAGGAAGGATATAATAAAGAAATATTTGCGGAAGCCGAGGAGGAAGCCGAGGAAGAGGCCGAGGAGGAGGCCGAGGAGGAGGCCGAGGAAGAGGCCGAGGAGGAGGTCGAGGAGGAGGCCGAGGAGGAGGCCGAGGAGGAGGCCGATAGGACTAATACGGAACCTTCTAATAAGGGAACTAATAAGTAATAGCTTTATAGAGAGCGATAAGAATAAATATAGTAGTAGCGAGTACTAGGATAATAAGGATAGTAGGAACGAAGGAGACGATGAGAACTATATAGATAACGACGACGAAAGCTCGACTATACTACTTTTAGGTACTAGAGACGGGCCGTAATATAGAGCCTTCTACTAATTTTCTTAACGCATTAAAGTCCCCTCTTTAGTCATAACTTTAATAGTACTATTTAACTACTTTCCATCATCTTATTTACGGAAGAGCTAATTAATATAGGACTCGCTAACCCTCCCTAAGTCATTAGCCGAAAGCTATTAATAGGAGACATATAGCCTACTATATTAAGCTACTACCTAAGAACTAGGACAGACTGTCTTAAAGTCTAGTATAGTAAGAGTTCGCTCCTAATATCTACCCCTCTACTAATATTATATCCTTTAATATAATAACCCTAGGATACGATAAGTATTCGAGCTTCCCTAGGGACTAGAACTAAACTTACGAAACCCTACCGGTAGTTTCTACGATCTTAAACTTTTATCCTATCGGTAATGCCTTACGATCCTTTACGGAAATTTCTATATCCTAGAGCTAAGAATATTTAAGAGCGCTTAGAATACTTAAGAGAAATTAATATCTTAGAGTAAAGCTTAATCTTCGCCTTCTTCTAGTTTATAGAAAACGAAAGTTTAAAGTCTAAATAACTAATAATCGAAAGTCTCGACGATGCCCCTTTCGACGACGCCTACCTAAGCTATAGTCCTTATTCTAATCTTAATAAGCCCATCTAACCTCTCTCCTCTATTAAGTATCTTTTTTTTTACCTTAGTCTAATACGAAGGACGCTATCTAGCTTTCTAATAGCCCTAGTAATAGAATTAGAGAGGGTCTAGCTTAATCGCCCGATTACTTACGTAGAGTAGGATATAAAGGGGCCTATTTAAATAGCCCCTCCCGTAACGAGTAAAAGCGATAATATATAAAGAAGTACGTTCGTTAATAAGCGCCTTAGAATCGTTAGGTACCGTAGATATTAGAAAGTATAAGAATAATCTTAAGCCTAAGTAGGCTAGTAATAAATCTTAACCTAGGTACTAACGTATCGGCTATTCGTTCTAGCTTAGGTTCTATCGCGTCCCCCTACCCCCTACTATAGGTTCGTCTACGCTATAGTATAGCGAGCCCTTCCTAGAATTATTAAGCTCGCAACTTTATTCCCCTATAATATAAGAGAAGCTACGGATAATCCTAAGGATTATAATCTCGAATAGGTATATAGAGCTATATATAGGTGTATTTAGTATCGGATATCGCTTTCGAAACCTAGCGATCTAGGTCGAAGAAATATGGTATAAGATTCTATTTATCGAGGAAGAACTTAAGGGATACTTTTTAGATATCGTCTTCGCTATTTAAGACCCTAAAGGAGTAGGAGATAGAGCTTTCCTACCTTTAAGTAGGACTTCGATCCTTTTAATATAAGATACCGGAGCTTAGGGCAGATTCTCTCGAATCTAACTTAAAGGATAGGTAAATAGTTAAGAACTCTAATAGGTAGAACTCTAACCTACGAATTAATTAGTAGGCTTAGCCTTTACTTAGTCCTAGAAAGGACTAATATTTATACTAAGGAAATTTACTATCTTAAATAACTATAGTCGGTTATTAGGTAGCTTTATACTAATTATTAAGGTAATAATAGACTAGGACACTATCGGAAGACTATATCCCTTTCCTTATAAGCGGAAGGCTACCTCTTAAATTTAGCGTACCCGAAGGTATCTTAAAGGTCTAATTTATCCGTTTAATAAGTTAGCTTACTCTTAGAATCTACTAAAAGGTGAGTAGACTAATTAGCTAAGTAGCCTTACTTCGGGTACGCTAGATTTTAGAGGTAGCCTTCCGCTTATAAGGAAAGGGATAGTGGCTGCGAAGGTAGAGGTAAGTAATCTTTAATATCTCTATAGAGAGGTCTCTACACATTCTTACTATTAGATAAGTCTATTTATTAAAATAAATTTACGTATCGATTATACGATAGCTAAATCGGAGATATAGAGTCGTTTTCCCTCGGAAAATTAACACGACTAGATAGAATTCCTATCTTATATACTTACTTAGATAGGGTAAGCGTACTTAAAATTCTAAGCTTTATATTACCTTAAATAGGTATAGCGTACTTAAAATTCTAATCTTTACGTTTTCCTAAATAAGGAAAGCGTACTTAAATTCTAACCCTTATATTATCCTAAACGGGGAATCTATTCTTAAAACTCTAACCTATATTTTTCCTAATTACTTAGACTCGGGGATAAGGACCTAACGGAAGCACTATAACTTAAATAGTCGCTAGTTCTAATAGTAGCTTTATCCTCGATTTAGTACCTTCGATAATCCCTATAAAGCCTCCGTATATAGGCGAGCTAGTACTAAGGATAGTAATGCGTCGGAATCCCGATTTTTATTTCTTAGGAGTTCTTATTAGTCCTAGTATTCTATCCTAAGACTTATTTATTAAATAGGATTCTCGTTACCCCTATCGCTAAAGGCTCGATTAATTTAAATAGTACTATCTATAGACCCTCTTCGTCTACTCGTCTTAGGTCTTTCCCCGGGAAAATGGCACGTTAATTCCTAAGGACTTTTATAAGGTATCGATAGTAAACTAATAGAAGCTTAGGACTATACTCCTACGTAGGCTACGGAGGTTAATACCGTCCTCGGATCCTAAAACCTCTAACGTATAGCCTAAGTCCTCCGCTTCTATTTTATAGAGTTATCCGAAGAACTCCGACGAAAGTTAGACTCGCGATTTATAACTTCGTTAAATAGGATACTTAAAGAGCTTCTATATAAAGGCCTAGTTATAGAGAATGCTATTAATCTAATCGACGATAACGCTACTATTTAGGAAAAAAGGAAAGAAAAGATCGAGAAGATAGTATAATTATTATACGTATAATCTTCTCCTTCCTTCGCTACCTAGGATTAGATACTATACGGCGTAATAGTAATATTCGCTCTAGAGATCGCCGCTATTATCGCCTATAAGAGCTATTCGATATTATTCGTAGTTAGTTCGAAGGACTAGCTATTATATACTAAGGGCGAGCGGTAAGCTTCTATAGAAAACTTCGGTCGTCTTTATTAGGCCTTATTTTAGATATTATCTCGTCACTTTTATAAGTATCCCGAGGAGGGAGATAAATATAATAATATAGCGAAGGTGCGTTACTCGACTATTACGTCGGCGTTTACTTATTACTTCTAGATCCTACGAGAGAGAAACCCTTACGCCTACTATATTATTTTATATTCTCTTACGTCGACTAGTAAAAACGAATTCCACCTCCTACCCTATTATATTACGGCTTTCTTTAACCCACTTAAAGCGTTCTTTTAAGATAATACTCTATACTTAACCGTAAAACTTAAAGCTCTTCTAGTCCTAGAAAATTCCTTTAACTATACTTATAGAAAACGTACCTACACCGCGTAGATAAGCTTTAATATCGAAAAAGATATTTCTTAGGCTTCGAGAGCATTCTCGCCTACGGAATATATAAGGTATATAGTGGTTCGCGATATAGAGTTTAAAGATTTATTCCCTAAACGGTTAAGCTAAGCGCGTAAAGGAGGAAAGGTCGACATATTAGATAGAAAAAGGCGTTACCTTTACTTTTCTTTCTAGAAATTTAATAAAACGTCGCCTAAATATTACCGATACCTCTATAAAGTCGCGCGGGTAGGAAAATGCTATTACTTCTTCTATATACTTCGCTAATTAATTTTAACTCTAGGAATTATTCCGACTAAGTAGTTTATACCGTCTCGATCCCCTACTACGAGCTATAACGGATATATTAATACCCCTTAATCTCATCTATACTAAATATAATAATTAGGTTCGTAGCGTTTAGATCGGCCTATACCCCGAAATTCTAAAGAATATATATCGATAATAGGAAGGCTTAGGTCTAGACGTAGGATAGTCTCTAGTCTTCGGTTAGCTCACCGTATAGTTTAATTATTAGATTATCGCTAGACTTATATCTCGCCTTAGCCGTTACTAGAGATAGGAAAGCTAGTTTAATTAGATACTATTTTTATATAACCTTATATTATTTAAAGCTAATATATAAATTATTTTACATATTATATTCCCTATTAGTAACTAGGTTTTAGCTATAGTGCGGAGGTAATAGGCTATATAAAAGGCTAGCCCTAACCCTAAGTCGGCGGGCGAGATTTATACGACGACTACTAGTAGGGTATTACTAGTTAGTTAGTAATCTCTAAGCTAATTAGCCGTAGACCTAGTAAGATCTATTTTATCGATAAGGCTCTTAATCACGTAATCTATCGGATAATAAGATAGCGAAAGGGCTTCGTACGAGGCGCATTAATAAGGCGCATATTTCTAGAGATATATCGATTATCTTAGTTATATCCACCGTAACGGGAATATTATACTAGTAAGATCTAGTAAGATAGGTAGAGATAGACGTAAAAGCTAAAGTCGAAAAAGAAACGCCGCAATTATTAATAGACTTTTAATAAGGAGCTATTAGATTCCTCTCCCCTACTCCGTTAACTCGTGTCCTAGTTAAATTATAGTTAAAAGTATATTTTTAATTCTATATTAATAAATAGACTAATAGATAAGATAGCTAGAGAATAATAAGATAATCGTTATAGTAGTATACGGGAAGACGCCCTAAGATATCTCGAACTCCTATATCGAGACCTACGCTCCGTTTATCTATCTTAAACTCGAGAAGCCGTCTTAGATTTCGAAACCTATACCCGGTAAAACTCTAGCTATCGTTACCCTCGGGCCGTTAAATAAAGATAACGGAATATTTAAAGGGGTCGATCTATAAAAGGGAGGCTATATTATAGTATCCGGTAATAAAGCTTAGTACTTCGACGGAGGTAGTAAATATAGAGGACTTAGCGTCGTACTTCGTATTAAGTATAAAACTCTAATATAGATCGGAGGCGGCGAACTATAAATCCGGTAAGATATTAAGCTTATCCTAGCTATTAAGGATTTCCTAGCTATAGAGGGTCTACTCCTACTCTTTATTAAATTAATATATAGGTATTAGGCCTTAATATACTAATTCTGCGTAAGATATTAGCAAAAATTAACGGTATTCCCCTTTCTATATCCGTGGCCCTACCTACGTTATCTATTTCTCTAATTCCCTACTCGGGCCGTATATAGGTAAGTTAGCTCCTAGCTACGGGCTAATAAGATTCGGTCGACACCTATTAAGTACTTCTAGTTAAAGCTATAGTCCTTTTATTAGCCTCGAGGAAATATAGGCTCGCTAGTATAGACGTATAGTATTACGATCTACTATCGTACTACTCTATACGTAATACGCTAATATTAACCGCAGTTAATATAGTAATCTAAGACGGGAGATACTCTATATCCTAGGCACTCTAAATCGTTCGAGTTATACTAGGTGAAGGGAGACTTAAATTATAGTATATATCTTAATAGCTAATTAGCTTAGCGTCGTTCGTAAATTATAAGTAGGAGAAACTAAACCTACCTCCTAGTAACCGACTTAGATATAGTACCGGGTTAAAAGCGTAGGCTTCTAGGTCTAAACTATTAGGTACTTTATCCTTTAGGCTTTATACTATTCTATCGGTAATTTAGTAGCGCTTACTCTATAAGTACTTCGTAATATAATTAAGGGTAGAGCGCTTTACTACTTTTCGTATTAGATTAGATCCTTATATAAGAGATTAACGCTTACCTACGAGAGCGGTGTAGATTAAGTACGCCTTCCTCTTCTAAGAGCTATATAAACCACTTACGACGCTATTAACTATATACGCGACAGCTCCCTATCGGGCCGCTATACTTAATTTATATTCTTTTAGGTCGACTATTTCTTCTAGGATAGTAGGAAGTAATCGCCTTAATAACTAGATAGTTCCGGCTAGAAATATAAAGTACTATAATATCGACCGAGCCTATTTTAAAACCTCGCTAGCTTTATTAATAAGCTACTAAATAAGGCAGTCCTTAGTTTAAAGATTAGAGAGGGGTTCGGGGAGGATATTTAAACTAGAAGGGTCGCGTAGAGTCCGAAGGCCCTTATTAAAGCGTAAGACGAAACCTTTTACTAAAGTAGTATATAGATAGTCTAGATAACCACGTATATTAAGCCTAGAATAAGTATCTACGATAGGTACTAGATAGGTAGTCGACGTAGAGAAGTCTTACTAGGTTTAAACGGTCTATTACTAATCTAGGGTAAGATTTTGGCCGTTCTAGTCCGAGGGCACTAAACTTCTATATACTAGTATAGGTAGTTTTTTTAGGGGTAGTAGGTTCTCTTCTCTATAAGTGTGCGGAGCCTTTCTTTTCTTTAGGTCCGAGAAGGCGTATAGTTTTATAGGCTTAAGATCTTTACGGCTCCTATCGTACGAAAGGTTAAGTAGCTCCCCGTTAGTATAATATATATATTATATAAGGATCGTTTAGGCCCTAGAGGAGTATAACTCTCTATCGTCGTAATAGAATAGGTAGATATCTCGTAAATAGCTTAGATTTTAACGGTTAGTAGAGGCTCTTAGGGAAAATATAGAATATACCGCTCTAGACGCGAAGAATCCTATCTACCGATCTAGTAGTATATATCCTAAATAACGGCTTTAACTTCGCGTTAGATCTCGAGCGAGATAATCTAGTAGTAAGTTTAATACCGCGATTAAGGATAATAGACTAGCTACTTAAACTAGGGGACCTTTATTAGTACTATTCTAATCTAGATAGCCGTATAATAGTAACCTAAGGTAGCTAAAAGTACGTAAACTATTCGAATTTGCGATTTAGCTACGAATATTTACTCCTCTATTATATAAGAGTAGAAGTTCTAGGCCGAACGCTTTAGGACTATTCCTCTATCTATAGGTGCTTATTACGGAAGATATAGTCTAGAGTAATAGGACTTATAGGTTAATAATACCGAAAGGAATGCGGTTAGTATATAGGATTAGGGATTATATTAATTTAGATAAGATTTAAGAGAATCCCTATAGAACTAGTATAGTATAGATAATTACGCTTTATTACCCTCTTTTCGTTAGCCTAGAATATTTATTTCCTCTTTTTAATCTAGCTCTAAGAATCCTTTTAGTGCCGCCTATAGCCCTAATAATCCGGGGTTCGATAGGTCGTTAAGTCCCCTATCGATCTATTTAACCTTATAAGGCCTTTCCTCACTTATATAGCTTACTATAAGTACCTTCTTTCGCCTTATTTCTAGAAAAAGGGTTACGTCTTATTATACCTTTAAGTTTAAGCGCTACGGATTCTAAGTCTTTATTAGCTTTAATTATAGACCTTAACTCTAGGTTAAAGATCGAGTCGGAACCGGTAAGTAGCGCTTCTTAAAAAGAAAAGGACTTTAAGTATAAATACGCGCTAGATAGCGAGGTGAGACTAATACTACCTATTATATAATTAAATAATTAACTATATCTTAGCGGTATATAAAGCTTATCTATATATTCGAAAGAAAATATAACGGCTATAATATAATGTCTTAATACCTTTAGAGGTACGGTATTACCGTTAGGTATATTAGATAAAGTTATTACTATAGATTCTAGAATATAGTTATATCTGCGCCTATATCGCTTAGTTTTCCTTACTAATATAATTAATTCACGCTCGAGGAGATAAATCTAACGAAACTAACTATTAGTAAACGTCGAATTAATAGCGACGCTATAGCTTAAGACAGGTTCTTCTAAAATGCGCTAAGCACGAGCCCTTACCTATTTATTTCTCGGAGGCTATACCGCTAAATAGCCGCCGAGAATAATATAGAGAGAGTGCTATTCGCTCTCGACTTCGAAGTAATATCCCTCGAGCGTTAGTATTAATAAGATACTAAAAGCTCTAGGATTCTTCTAAGTCGGTCCGGTTAAATTACGTATAGCTCGCGCTTTTAATCTACTCGAACCTCGTAAGCGATTAGTAGTCCTAGATTTCTTAGGACCTACTTAGTCGGGACTTAGAGGGCTAGTATCGCTACATTATTAACGGTATAAGGTATATACGCCGACTACATCTCCTAGTAAATTTTACGAAATCCTAACGGAAAATAGCCGAGGGCTAGATACTCGCACTACTATAGAAACCACTTAATATATCTAGTAGTCCTTATAGAGATCTAAGATAATATAGAGATCCTTTTTTAACGGAAAATACGGCTATAGATAACTTAACTCTCCTCGGCCTAGTTCTAAATATTCGAGAGCCTACTCTATAGTATTTCGGTACCCGCGATCCCTCTAAACTACTAGACTTTATCTCTTTATCTAATCTCCCCGGCCGCGAGGAAATGCTTTCGAAACTACTTACTACTATAAGCTAACGGAGCTTATTATTAAGGTTATCTATTATACTCCTAGACTTAGTATATTCTTCCGACTATATAGTATAGATTAACTAATAGTAGATAAGCCTTTACCTCTAACGCTATTAAGGTCTTTTCGTCCTTAATTTACGAAGGTCTTCTAGAAATTCTAGTAAGTTACTAGTAAATATTAGACTTTTAGTACTACTATTAACGGAAGAAGTTATATAATCTATTATCGGTTTCCACCTCTTCGGAGTCTAGAGAATAGCCTCGTTTTCCTACTCTTAATAAGTAAGGAGTTTACGAAGCTTAAAAAATTAGTAGTTAGCGCTTAGGCGGTATCTTAAGCTAGGCTAAACGTAGAAAAAGACTTAATAAAATAATTTAGGTTCTCTATAGTACCTCTATAAGCCCCGATAACCTTATTCGCCCTAAATTAGCTTATTTTATACCGGTTACCTAATTACACTACGAAAAACGACTTCGGGGAGGATTATCTATTAGATTTTTGCTCGCTTATAGAGGGTTCTCTTTAGACTAATATACGGGTAATAGAGAATATAAGTTATTATATTCCTACTCTAGCTCTAAGTATGTTTAACTCGAATAACTTAGGAGCTATATATAAGTTCTCTCCTATCGCTAATACTAATCTTTACCTAGGATCTATTCCTAAAGGTGCGATCTCGTATTAGATAAATAAGCTTAATCCACCTTAGACTTATAAGGATACGCTTTTAACTATAGATAACCGCTTCCGGCTATCTATAAAGGTACTAAAAGAGTTAGGGACGTTTATTAAGGGAAGGAGGAAGTATTGCGTTTAGTAGCTCTAAGGGATTTAGAAAACTTTAGCAACGATATAGCTATTACGGAGTTAAGGTCCTTAGTGCTTTATATTTATATACTTAAGATCTATCGGCTTCTCGATAGAAAATATATTAGTTAAATAAGGATTCTACTATTTCTTCTACCTACTACCTTTATCTCGCTAGGTCTCGCCCCCTCTTCTCTTCTTATTTTTAGACTCTTTAAGTAGGTACTTCGTAGAGCCGCGTAGTCCTATAGGGTTAGTAATTAGACCTTATAATCCCTAGAGTTATAATCTTAATTTATCTTATATACGTCGAGTAGTACCCTCCCCCTCTTTACACCTTAACGTTTAGATCCCCTAGACCGTTTAATTCTCTCCGGTAGTCGGGCTAGAACCTAGGATTTAGAAGGATTTATAAGGGAGTACGGCTTTAAAAGAGTTATAGCCTTCGAATAGATTCTATAGACCTCGCAGTTCAGCTCTATTAGGGCCTCTATTAAGTTAAGTCGCTTTAATAATAATCTATCTAAAGATAAAAGAATACTAACTACTCTAAGTACCCGATAAATACTACTCCGGACCTTCTAATATACTAATAGAAGGAAAATAAATTATAATTAGAAGTAGCCCTATTAAATATAGCTCCTTCGACTTAGAGCGAGTAACGGTAGCTAACGGTAAAGATTTCCTAATACTATTAGAAATAAACGAGAGCTAGGCGTAGTATTAGCTAGCTCGAAATAATAAAATACGAGTAAGACCTATTAGACTATAGCCCCTTAAAATTCGTTCTAGCTCTACTTCGCTATAGTAAAAACGCCTCGCACTCCCGAAATGGTACGGGTTAAGCTCTATAAACTAAAAGCCGACTATTAGTCTTACGTATAGGGTATTATATCGGGAAGGCTTCCCCGTTAGTTATAAATTCCGCGTAGAGTCCTATATAACCTTACGTACCTTAGTATTCTTATCTACCGTAGATAATCTAGTCTTCGTTATATCCTACGACGATACGGTAGAAGATTAGGTAGCTTTAGTCCTAATAAGCTTCTAAACGCTTTTTAAGTTTAATTATAATTCGATTACCTTTCCTATACTTATTATAGTTACGCTTTATAGCATTATAAATTATCTAAGCGGCAGCACCTTTAACCTATAATACTTCTACTATTTTACCGCTTACTTTCGGGTCTAAAAGTAGAGCCTCGTTAGCCTTATAGTAATCCTTAAGCTCGTCTACCCCTAATAGAATACTAGCTTCCTTAAGAGACGTATTACTATATCTCTTTAGGTAAATTTCTTAAGCTTTAGCCTAAGTTACGGTTAGGACGCGGATCTCTAGTAATATTATAGAACTTATGTTAAGCGTCCGCTACGCAGTCGAATAGCTAATATCTTCTATACCGAGCTTCGACCGAATAGAGCGGACGTCTTCGCTAAGGGTAATCTTTAATATATTAATACGACCTATAGTTTAGTTCCTTATACTAGGTTTAAGTAAGGTTAGTGCACGTTTTTCTAGAGGTATATTACACCTTTATAGTATAGCTTTTAGCGCCTACATCTATATTAGTATAGAGAGTCCGTTTATATAGGGATATAGATCGATCCCCGCTTCCCCCGTTTCCCGCAGTTCACTAGTTTTCGAGTTTTACACCACGCTTACTACGGCATACGGCCCGCCTAGTAGCTATTCCTAGATAGAATTACGTTCCTAGTCCTATCGGATGTTATAGATAGGATGAAATATAGTATAAAGAGGTAATATTCCTGAGCTAACCTTATCTAGCGCCTAACTATACATTATTACGTACCTTCTATATATAATAGAAAAGCGTTATATATAATTAATAATTAATAATCAACGGAACGCTAAATCTTCAGTAACAATATTAACCGTTAATTATAATCTAGTAACCGGAGTACTCTTTACACAATACGGACTTTAAGGAGTTTAAGTACCTAAATATAAATATAGTCTATATAACGACTACTCTTACCTAACACCTCTTAATAACTTCTATAGGATTAAGGATATCTACTTATATAGACACTCCTATAGAGGTAAGTCCTCCTCACTATAATAGCCGAATTCTCTTAGCGATCGTTATCGCGAAAGACGAAATAGGCCTTAAAGACGAGGAGATACGTCGTCTACTCCTAGTATACTACCCGTAGCTTTCTAGTATAAGGATAGAAGTAGAGGAGGTCGTAAGAATCTATTAATAGTATAAGAAGCTTAACTATTTTAGTACTTAGGATAAGGAGGAAAAGCTTAATATAGCTACGTTATTAATTCAAGGTCGCGATTAAGCGGGTAACTACTAGTCTATTCGTATGGGCGTAAGAAAGCCTAGTATATATTAGGCTAGCTATTCGGGCCATCGAGAAGGCACTCTACTAGTTACGTTCTAGGAATGCATTTATATAGATAATTTAGAGCCGAGCGTTCTCGGCTACGTATACCCGCTTTCCTTATTAGCTATTACGTCTTATATTAGGAGGTCGATAAAACACCGGTAGAGAACCCCGAGCTCTTACTAGCGTATTATTTAACGCCTCTCGTATTAAATTATATAGTAACGTCGATCCCTATAACTAATTAGGGGTATTAAGACGTATCTAAGTAAGCTACCTAGGGGCTAGAAACTAGTCTTAGTTTATTCTAATCGAGATCCTAGTCGGTTTTTAATAAGTATTACTTCCCCCTAAATTCTTCTATTAAGATCTTTAATTTACTAGTCTATCTATAGACGCGTGAAAGCTTACTACGGTTAGAGGCTACAAAATCTTAGAGGCTAGTAGTAAAATTTACGTTATTATATTCACCGTCCTTAACCGGTAACTTCACCGCTAATACTTACTACTATATATTTCCTTATTCTTATCATATTCTTAAATTACGGTTATAACTATCGGATCTCTTAAGACTATACTAAAATTAATTATTCTAATAATAGTAATCTTATATTTAAGGTATAGTTAGATTATTAGTAATTATAGTATTCCGGCTATAACGGAGCCTTCTTAGAGGTATTTTAAAGCGAAAATAGGATTAGCTTCCTAAAGTTTAAGTAAGCTTTTACTTATTATTATAATATATATTACTAACCTATATAGCGATAAGACTATATTACTACTAGTCTTTTACTATATTAGACTCCCACCTTATCTATTATATACGATACTCGGGATTATACTAGGTACTAATATATAACCGGTAGATCCTAGGACTCTCAGCGAATCCTAGTTATAAGATAAATAAATATTAGCCAAAATCTAAGAATTAGGGCACTAAGATCCGATTAGATCGCTATAAGAGAATAATAATAGAAAAGCTCTCGGACCCGAGGTAGTTTAATTAGAAGTAAAGACGCCTTCGGCATCCTTAGAAGAGGGCTATAAGGATAAGTCTAGCATATTATTAGAGACTACGATAGTAGAACTTAAAAAGGATATATTAGGTGCGAGGCGAAGCTTATCTCCGACTAGACTATAAGTAGGCGGAGTTAAAGGGCTAGTAGGTAGATATAATAGCGATAGAGGTAACGTTCCCTAGAAGAGACCATTTAAACGAGCGCGTTTAGATAATTCTACCGAAGATAATAATAATTATAAATAGAGGGATTAATAGCCTAAATTAGGGGGAAAATAGATTAAATAAGAGTCTACGTAAAAAGTAGATTAGATTAATAGTAATAAAGACGGGTTATAGTATCTACGCTAAGGGAATATACCTACTCGATAGTAGCCCATTTATATACTAAAGGTGAATTTAGAATTATTAACTAATTTAATTCCTAGTAGTACTAGAATACTTAGGCATTTTCGTTAGATAATTAATTAGCTAGTATTAATCTTATATTCTAATTATAAAATATATAGATTTAGATTAATATACGCTACTTTAGATATTAGCTAAGAAATAGTAATTAGTACTATAGAGTACTATCCACTATCTAAAGCTATCTTAATTATAAATTTTTCTAACTTCTCGACGGTAAGAGATTAAATAGATAAGTAATAGTTAAGGGTAGGGCCGAAAGGTAATTACCTCGGTATATCTATATATTCCGGAGGAGCTTCTTACGGGACACGCTCTATAGTAAGGTAATATACTATAGCGATCTAGTAGTACCCTATCGGTCTAATTTTCTTTAGGAGTACGAGGGAGTTAAATCGGTAGAATAAATATTCGTAGTTATACGTAGCGAATAGAAGATTCAGTAGTATAATCCGGCTTAAGTCGATAATCGATTAAATAATCTCCGAACGATAATTTTTATAGCGTAAAGTTTTCTTCTATAGTAGAGTATACTAAAATAACGAGTAATAAATATTAGTATTTATTAGATATATAGATTCTATAGACCCCCGCGGTATAACTTTTAAAGTATATAAGGCTTTCGAGCGCGAGCTGCGCATATTTATTATTAGGAAACAGGTAGTTCTAGCTAGGCTAAAACCGGTAATACCTATTAAAGTAACGCTATAGCGAATATTTACTACCGAAGACGTATTATCGTTCGAGTAGGGGTAGCGTAGTATCGCCGATATAATATAGATATTA